>Ga0209161_10000069_pt1 | contig 69359 bp, 87 predicted proteins | sample GraSoiAngelo_155_FD_186169 | JGI IMG/M metagenome (GOLD analysis project Ga0209161, IMG submission 186169) | Grasslands soil microbial communities from the Angelo Coastal Reserve, California, USA - 14_1009_13_30cm (SPAdes) (version 2) | ecosystem: Environmental > Terrestrial > Soil > Grasslands... | reverse complement strand
TGTCGAACAAATGCTTGGTGTCCGAGTCGTTCACCGCAATCACGGGAAACTGGAGCACGCCGTCCCGCGCCATCGCCTTGAGACGAATGACGCCGGTCGTGGTTTCCTCGGTCGAGCCGATCACGCCCGAGACGAGCGCCTTGCGCTGCGCGGCCGGCAGCGTTTCCACCCATTGTCGCACGGGCGGCGCGAGATCGTCGAGCCGGTTCAGGGCGACCATGTGCAGCGCGCCGACCAGGTCGGCGCCGTCGTCCATCGTGATGTCGGGCCGGTGCTCCAATGCGGCGCGCAGGTGGCTGTAGTACGTCGCGTGATCTTCGCCCTTGATCGCGAACACCTTGATGCCGTGATCGCGGACCAGATGGGCCGCGACGTCGTCCTGCGTGGAGAGCGGGTTGGAGGCGCACAGCGCCACGTCCGCCCCCCCGGCCTGCAGGGTGACCGCGAGGTTCGCGGTCTCGGTCGTCACGTGGAGGCACGCGGAGAGCCGCCGCCCGGCGAGCGGGCGCTCCCGGGTGAAGCGCTCCCGCAGCTGCCGCAGCACCGGCATCGAGCGCTCTGCCCACTCGGTGCGGCGACGCCCTTCGGCGGCGAGGTTCAGATCCTTGATGTCGGAGGCAGGGGCCGTGCGCGTCGTCGTCGTCATGCCGTCACTTTCTTCGTGGCGTAGTGTTTGGAGCGCTGCGCGGCCAGTCGGAGGTCTTCCACGCGGTTGGTCTGCTCCCACGTGAAGAGGTCCACGTCCTTGGTGACGTCCTTGTCGACGAAGCGGCGCCGCTCCGGCACGCGTCCGAAGTGGCCGTACGCCGCCGTGGCGCGATAGATGGGGTTCCGCAGGTTGAGCGCCTTGATGATGCCGAGCGGCGTGAGATCGAAGACCTCGCGCACGGCGTCCTCGATCGCCTCGTCCGCTACGATGCCGGTCGCGAACGTGTCGATCATCACCGAGACGGGCTGCGCCACGCCGATCGCGTAGGCGACCTGGGCCTCGCAGCGCGAGGCCAGCTTCGCGGCGACGACGTTCTTCGCCACCCAGCGCATCGCATACGACGCCGAGCGATCGACCTTGGAGGGGTCCTTGCCGCTGAACGCGCCGCCGCCGTGACGCGCCATCCCGCCGTAGGTGTCCACGATGATCTTACGACCGGTGAGCCCCGCGTCACCCTGGGGGCCGCCGACCACGAAGCGGCCGGTCGGGTTGATCAGGATGTCGACGTCCTGCACTTCGAAGCCCGTGTCGGCGAGCACCGGGCGCACGACCAGCGCAATGACCCCCTCGCGCAGCTCGGCGTTGTCGATCATGTCGGAGTGCTGCGTCGAGACCACCAGCTTGCTCACGCCGACCGGGCGGGCACCCTCGTACACCACGCTCACCTGGGTCTTGCCGTCGGGCCTGAGCCACGGCAGGTCCCCGGCCTTGCGGACGCCGGCGAGCCGCTCAGCGAGCCGGTGCGCCAGCACGATCGGCACGGGCATGAGCGACGCGGTCTCGTCCGAGGCGTAGCCGAACATCATCCCCTGGTCCCCCGCGCCCCCCCGATCCACGCCCAGCGCGATATCGCCCGACTGGCGGTCGATCGTGGTGAGGACGGCGCAGGTCTGGGCGTCGAACCCGAAGCTCGCGTCCGTGTAGCCGATGGCGCTGATGGTACCCCGTACGATGTCGGGGATGTGCACGTAGGTGGAGGTGGTGATCTCCCCCGCTATGACCGCCATACCCGTGGTGACGAGGGTCTCGCAGGCGACGCGCGCCGTCGGGTCTTTGCCGATGATGGCATCGAGCACGGCGTCGGAGATCTGGTCGGCGATCTTGTCGGGATGGCCTTCGGTCACCGACTCGGACGTGAACACGTGGCGTTGTGCTGGCATCTCCTGATCCGACGAGGGTTTAGACGTTCAAGCTAGCGGCGCGCCGCCCGGCGGGCAACCGGGCGTCGGGATCGAGCAGCTTCAGATCCACGGCTTCAGCGAGCGCCTTCCGTGCCAGATCGAGCACAGCGGCGGCGGTGCGGGCGGCGAGCGCCTGCTCCGCGGCGGCGCGCGCGCGCGCCGCGCCCACCTGCCGCACCGTCCACTTCACGAGCGGCAACGCGGGCGGCGCGACCGACAGCGTCTCATAGCCGAGCCCGATGAGGAGGAACGCCAGCAGCGGTTCCGACGCCATCTCGCCGCACACGCTCGCCGGTTTGCCGGCGGCGCGCGCCGCATCGGCCACCAGCTTGAGCAGTCGCAGCACGCTCGGGTCGTGGGGGTTGAAGCGATCGGCCAGCCGCGCGTTGCCGCGATCGACGGCGAGCGTGTACTGCGTGAGATCGTTGGTGCCGACGCTCAGAAAGTCGCTCACCGCGGCGAGCCGATCGGCCATCACGGCCGCCGCCGGCGTCTCCACCATCACCCCCACCGGCACCGAGGGCGCCGCCTCCACGCCTTCCCGCGTGAGATTCGCCGCCTCCTCGCTCACCATCGCGCGCGTGCGGTCCACTTCGTCGAGCAGCGTGACTAGGGGGATCATCACCTGAATGTCCGCGTGGGCCGCGGCCCGCAGCGCGGCCCGCAGCTGCGTCCGGAAGATCTCGGGCCGGTCGAGACACACGCGGATCGCCCGCCAGCCGAGCTGCGGGTTGCCTTCGGCCTGGACGCGGAACGGGCCGGGCAGTTTGTCGCCGCCCAGGTCGTACGTCCGGATCACAACCGGGTGCCCGGCGAACGCCACCCCCACGCGACGGAAGTAGTCGGCCTGCTCGTCCTCCGTGGGGAGCGTCGTGTGGCTGGTGATGAGAAACTCGGTGCGTAGCAGGCCGACCCCTTCCGCCCGGTGCTCCTGGGCGGGGCGGATCTCGTCGGGGAGGTCGACGTTGCCGCGCAGCACGATGCGCACGCCGTCGGTAGTCACGGCCGGCTGCTCGACCACTTCTTCGAGCTGCGAAGCGAGTTCGCGCCGGCGCCGCTCGCGTGCCTTCGCCTCGGCGATCTCCGGTGCCGTCGGGTTGAGCAGGACGATTCCGCGCGTGCCGTCCATCACCACCATCGTGCCCGGCTCGATGCGCTGCATCGCACCCGCCACGCCGAACACCGCCGGAATGCCGATCGAGTGCGCCAGGATCGCGGCGTGCGAGGTGCGCGTGCCCTCCTCGCTCACGAGCCCGACGACGTGCTCGCGGTCGAGCTGCACCGTGAGCCCGGGGCCCAGCTCTTTCGCCACCACCACGGAGGGTTGCGTAATTCCCTCCCACAGCTCGTCCACCCCGCGGTGCATGAGGTGCTCGATCACGCGAATCACCACGCCGGAGAGATCCGCCAGCCGGTCCTTCAGCCGCGGGCTGCCGGTGGCCATCCAGGTATCGCGCATTTCGAGCGCCTTGAACTCGAACGCCTTCTCGGCCGTGAGATGATTCTCACGGATCAGCTCCGCTACGCTCGACAGAAACTCCTTGTCCTCGAGCATCAGCAGATGGGCGTCGAAGATGCGCGCCTCGTCCACCCCCGCCCGGTCCTCGGCCTTCGCCTTCAACTCCGCGATGTGGCGCTTGACGTCCTTCACGGCGGCGCGCAGCCGGCGGACCTCCTTCTCCACCTGCGACCGCGGCACGACGCGATGCGGCACTTCCGGCAGGGTCCAGCGCACGACGACCGCGGGACCCACCGCGATCCCCGCGGACACGCCGATCCCCTTGAGCAGCCGCTCGCTCATGCGCCCTCTTCCGCCGGATTGTCCTCGGCGTCACGCAGCTCCGCCGTGAGATGCATCTCGTGGAAACCATCGGCCACCAAGGCGAGCAAGGCCTCCATGGCCGCGTCGGCATCCTCGCCGTCGGTCTTGATGAACAGCGAGGAGCCGCACTCGGCCGCGAGCATCATCACGCCCATGATGCTCTTCCCGTTCACCGCGAGGTCGTCCTTGCGCACTTGGACCGCCGATTTGAAGCGGTTCGCCACCTTGACGAACTCGGCCGCGGGGCGCGCGTGCATCCCCAGCGGATTCACGATCCTGGCTTCGCGTTCGATCACCGCCATATCCATCCTGCCAGCGCGGCGACGGCGAGCAAGGCCAGGCCGTAGCGCAACCCGGTGAGCCTCCCCCGCCACCACAATAGAATCGCGCCGCCGACGGCCGCCGCGCCGAGCAGCACGCCGCGCGCCCAAGCGGGGAACGGCCCGGCCAGGTAGGCCGCCGAGAGCGGCAGCGCCGCGCCGATCACGAGCGCCATCGCCGGACCGCTCCACGCCGCGGCGCGCTGCAGGAACGGCTGGTGCAGGGCGACGGCGACGCGCACGCCATGCGTCCAGCCTGCCCGCAGCGCCCACCACCGGAGCGCCACGTGCCCCACGTTGTACACGACCAGGAAGCCGAGCACCGCGTCCATCCCGAGCCCCAGCGCCACGCCGATCAGCGCCAGGCCGGACGTCACCGGCAACCATCCCGCCCACACCAGACGGTCGCCGAGCGACCCGAGCGGGCCGCACAGCGCGCTGCGCAGTCGCTCGATCTGGTCGGGGGTCGCGCCCTCGTGCTCGGCCCGCGCCGCCGCCCCCACCGCGAGTCCACAGAGATAGGGATGCGCGTTGAAGAAGTGGGCCCCGCGCGCCACGGCCGCCCGGTAGACCGCACCGTTCCCCGCCGCCCGCAGATCGCGCAGCAGCGGCTCCTCCGCCACGCCCACGCCGATCCCCTGCAGGCGCTCGTAGTTCCAGGAGCCCTGCACCGTGAACAGCCGCAGCAAGCTGCGGCCGAGCGGCGGACGCCGCGTCCGGGTCACCGCAGCCACACCAGCACCGCCCCGCCGGCCAGGCCCGCGGCGAACCACCGCAGGTTCGCCCCGCGACCGACCACGCGCAGCGTGCCCGCGGTCGCCGTGGCGATCGCGCCGGCGACCGCCGCGACGCCGAGCAAGGTCACACCCCGCAGCGGGAGCGCGCCGCCGAAATACAGGCGCACGACGTGCGCGAGCGCGAGCCCCGCGGCGGTTACGACGGCCGCGCGCAGCGCGTCGCGCGCGATCGCGGTGACGTGCAACCGCACGAGCAACCGGACGTCCCCCGCCTCCAGCCGCCCGGCGACGGCCTGCACCGCACGTTGGGTGGCGCGGCGTACCACGTACATGCTCAGGCCACCCAGCATCCCGGTCACGAGCCCCACCAGCGCGCCCAGCCCGAGGCCCAGCGTGCCCGCGGCGGCGTGCGCCGTGCTCACGGCGGCGACGGTGGCGGGCCCGTACTCGGGGTAGCGGCTGGCCCCCATCGGCATCACGTCGTACTGGAACAGCTCGAACAAGACGCCGAGCTGCAGGCCGGTCGCCAGATCGCCCAGGATCGCGCCGGCGACCGGACCCGCCACGATCGGGCGCGCGATCATCATCTGTGGGACGCTGACGAGATCGAGCCCGACGAGCGTGCCCCACACGAGCAGGAAGAGCTGCAGCTCGAGGGTCACGCGAACTCCTCGAGCGGCACCGCCCGCGCGGTCGGCACGTCCTGGGCCGTGATCTCGACGCCCTGCGCCGCGAGCGCCCGCAGCTTGGCCGCCTCGGCGTCGCTGAGATAGACGTAGCGCAACCGCTCGGAGCGTCCCGGCTGGTGATGGATGCCGCCCACGTTGATCCGTTTCACCCGGTGGCTGTTGCTGGAGAGTGCGGCGAGCGCGTCGATGGTCCCGGTGAGCACGATCCCGGGCCGCGGATCCGCTTCCCATTCGGGGAGCCGCTCGGCCGCCTCGGCCGCGGATGCGAACACCACCTCGATCTGCGGGGGCACGCCCATGCGGTGGAGATCCTGCTCCCATTCGCTCGCACGCACGGCGTCGTCCACGAGCACGATGAAGCCGATGCGCAGCGGCTGCCCCCACCCCACGACCACCTGGCCGTGAATCAAGCGATCGTCGATCCGGTAGAGCACGATGCTCATGCCGCCGGCGTGCGGATCGCTCGGCTCCCCGCCTCCGCGGCCCGGCGGGCGGCCTCGAGCGGCGGCAGGTCGCGGTGGAACACGAAGTCGAGCAGCATCGCCAGGTTCACACCGGTGACGAGCGCCACGTCCGAGTTGCCCTTGGCGAGTCTGATGGAGCTCGTCAAGCAGGACCCGCCCGGCAGATCCACGAACAGCACCGCCGGCTGGCCGGCGATCGCGGCGGTGAGCCGCGCCGTCAGCGCCCCCGAATCGCAGCCTTCGTTGCTCACGGAGACGAGGGCGTCCTCGACACCGGTGATCGCCGCGACGGCCGATTTCAGCGCCTGCGCCACCGCCGCGTGTGACACGATCACCCCGCGCAGCGGCTCACTCATAGTCCTCCTCGAGGTATTGCTGCAGCTCGCGCCGTTCCGCCATACGCTTGAGGAGGCGCTCGTTGAAGTGCTTCGCCGAATCCACGCCGCTGTAGCGCAGCAGGTGGTTCATCGCCACCACCTCACAGATTACGGTGAGATTCTTTCCCGGGTTGAGCGGCACGGTCACGAGCGGCAGCGTGATGTCGAGGAGCTGCGTCGTCTGCCCGTCGAGGCCGGTACGATCGTACTCCCGCGTCGCGTCCCAGTCGTCGAGCTGGACTACGACCTCGATGCGCTTCTGCTGGCGCACCGCGCGCACCCCGAACAGCGCGCGGATGTCGATCAGCCCCACGCCGCGGATCTCCATGTAGTGTCGTGCCAGCTCATGCCCCCGGCCGATCAGCACGTCGTTCCCGTGGCGGGTGACGTGGACGATGTCGTCCGCCACCAGCCGGTGACCGCGCTCGACCAGATCGAGCACGCACTCGCTCTTGCCGATCCCCGAGCGGCCGAGGAACAACAGGCCGACGCCGAACACGTCGGCGAGCGACGCGTGCACCGTCGTATTGGGCGCGAACGCCTCGTCGAGGAACGGCTTCAGGCGGCGATAGAATTCGGCGGTCTTGAGCTTGGTGCGGATCACGGGCACGCCCTGGGCCCGCGCCAGTTCGACCAGCTCGGGGGGCGGATCCTGCCCCTTCGAGATGACCACGCACGGCAGATCGAACCGCAGGAAAGTCTCGAGCGACGCGCGGCGTTCGGCGGCACCGAGCGAGGCGAGGTAGGTGATCTCGGTCTCGCCCAGCACGTGGATGCGGTGCGCTGCGAAGCGCTTCGTGTAGCCCGCGAGCACCAGGCCGGGACTCGACGCCTCCGGAGTCGTGATCACGCGCTCGATGCCCACTTCCCCCGTCAGTGCCTCGAGCTGCAGCGGATCGCCCTTGCGCTCGAGCAGGTCCCGCACGCGGAGTCCCGTCATCGCGGCTCGCGCTCCAGCACCCGGCGGGCAGTCCCCCGCTGGCGCCGCTTCGTCCGCTTCCGCGGCGCCTTGTCGAGCTGGCGCCGCACCTTGGCCGCCGCGCGGTCGAGCGCGGAGCGATGATCGGGCGCTTCCGCGACGCCCACGTGGACCACACCCCGCGCGACGTGCACCCGCATCTCGACGACGGGCGTGCCGTGGTCCTCGTCGAACAGCACCTGGGCGTCGTGCGGCCGCGTCGCCATCCGACTCAACCGCTCGACCAGCCGGCGCGCGCGCGCGCGGAGCTCGTCCGGTACCTCGCAGTGGCGCGCGGTGATCGTGATCCGCATGGTCACTCCTCCTGAGCGATGACGCACCGGAGATGGCCTTCCGTAGCTCGGGCCGCGCGCTCCCACGACAGCTGCTCCGCGAAGGCGCGGGCGCCGCGGCCCAGCCGGGCGGTCAGCGCCGGGTCGAACGCGAGCTCGAGCACCCGGTCGGCCAATGCCGCCACGTCGCCGTGCGGCACGAGGAACCCGGTCTCGCCGTGCCGCACCGACTCCCGCAACCCGGGACTGTCCGAGGCCAGCGCGGGCGTGCCGCACGCCGCCGCCTCGACGTTGGAGATGCCCCACCCCTCCTTCGGGCTCGGGAGCACCACCGCCCAGGCCCGTCGCAGCAAGCGGCGCTTCGCTTCCTCCGATACGAACCCGAAAAAGCGCACGGCGTCGCCCTGACCCAGCTCCCCGGCCAGCCGCTCCAGCCGGACGCGGTCGTCCCCCTGCCCGGCGATCTCGAGCGTCACGTCGGGACGCGCCGCCCGCGCCAGGGCCACGGCCCGCACCGCGGTTTCCACTCCTTTATAACGCTTGAGACGCCCCACATACAAGAACGTCGGCGTGGCCGCCCGCGGCACAGCCGCATCCGGGGAATACCACGCCGCATCGACGCCGGGGTAGATGACTTCCACCCGCTCCCGCCGGATCCCCCGCCGCACCAGGTCGTCGCGCGTGCTGTCGGAGATCGCGTGGAACGCCGCGCGCCGGTACACGCGCGGGATCAAGCGCTCTGCCGCCCACACGGTCGCCGCGATCGGCCAGCTCGCTTCGGCGAACGCCGTCGTGCCGAACAGGTGCGGCACGATCACACAGAACGGCAGGTCGGTCAGCTGGGTCAGATAGAGCGGCAGCTTGTTGATATCCTCGACGACGACGTCGTAGGTGTGCGCGCGCAGCAGGCGCCGGACGGCGCCGCGGGCGTGCAGCCCGAACGTGTGACGCCCGCCGCAGCGGTGCACGCGCATCCCGTCGAGCACGGTCTCGCGGGCGCCCCCCGGCCAGCCGCTCGTCACCAGGTCGACGCCATGCCCCCACTGGACCAACCGGCCGAAGATCTCGTGGAGGTGGATTTCGGCGCCGCCGGCGTGTGGATTCTCACGGTCGTTCCAGTTGACCAGCAGGATCCTCACAGCGCGCCGAATTCGCGGGCGACGGCGTCCAGCACGCCGTTCACGAACGCCGGCGCCTTGGCGCCGGCAAACCAGTGGGCCAGCTTCACCGCCTCGTCGATGACGACGCGCGGCGGCGTCGCCCCCTCGGCCAGCTCCGCGAGCGCCAGGCGCAGAATGCTCTTTTCCACCACGCCCACGCGGTCCAGTCGCCAGTGCTCGGCGGCATCGGCGACGCGCCGGTCGAACTCGGGGAGCCCCGCGATCGCCTTGGCCGCGAGGTCCGCGCCGCGGTCGAAGCCCTCGGGCACGCGCCCGAACCCGCCGGCCAGTCGCGCCACCAGCGTCGCGATCGACGGGCGGCCCGACAATTCCCAGGCGTACAGGAGCTGGAGGGCGCGGGCCCGGGCTTTAGTCTCGGGGCGCTGCACGGCTGAGCTGGGCCAGGACGTCCGCCGTGGTGAGAGCCGCCTCGGCCGCCTCGTAGCCTTTGTTCCCGGCCGCGCCGCCCGCCCGCGCCATCGCTTGCTCGAGCGATTCAGTGGTCAGCACCCCGAACCCGACGGCGAGGCGATGGGCGAGCGCGACGGTGCCGAGCCCGCGCGCCGCCTCGCCCGCGACGTACTCGAAGTGCGGCGTCTCGCCCCGGATCACGCAGCCGAGCGCCACGATCGCCGAGTACCGCCCGCTCGCGGCTGCGGCTTCCGCGGCCACGGGCAGCTCGAACGCCCCCGGGACCCAGACCACGTCCACGCGCCCGTCCGCCACCCCCTTCTCCTGCAGGCACTGGCGCGCGCCCTCGAGCAACCGGCTCGTGACGACCTCGTTGTAACGGGCGACCAGCACGGCCACGCGGACCTGACGCGGCGCGCGGGGCGAACTCTGGAACTCGGCCACGGTCAGTGGGTGAGCAGGTGACCGAGTTTGTCCCGCTTGGCGTCGAGGTAGGAGCGGTTCTCGTTCGAGGGAGTCATCACGATCGGGACGCGCTCGACGATCTCCAGCCCGTAGCCCTCGAGCCCGACCAGCTTCATCGGGTTGTTGGTGAGCACGCGGATGGAGGAGAGCCCGAGGTCGAGCAGGATCTGGGCCCCGATGCCGTAGTTGCGGAGGTCGGGCTTGAAGCCAAGCTCGCGGTTCGCGTCCACCGTATCGTGGCCCGCGTCCTGGAGCTCGTACGCCTTGAGTTTGTTGAGGAGGCCGATCCCCCGGCCCTCCTGATCGAGATAGACGACCACGCCCCGGCCCTCGGCCGCGATCGCGCGCATCGCACTGTCCAGCTGCCAGCCGCAGTCGCACCGAGCCGACCCGAACACATCGCCCGTCAGGCACTTCGAGTGCATACGCACCAGCACGCGCGGCTGCCGCGCCACGTCGCCGTGCACCAGCGCCACGTGCTCCGCCACGTCCACGTCGTTCTTGTAGCCGATGATCGCGAACTCCCCGTACGGCGTGGGCAAGCGCGCCTGCGCGACGCGGTGCACCAGACGCTCATGCGCCAGCCGGTAGGCCACGAGCTGCGCCACCGTGATGAAGGTGAGCGCGTGTCGCTCGGCGAACCGCTCCAGATCGGGGCGCCGCGCCATCGAGCCGTCGGCGTTCAGGATCTCACAGATCACGCCCGCGGGATAGAGCCCCGCCAGCCGCGCGAGATCGACGCTCGCCTCGGTCTGGCCCACGCGCTGCAGCACGCCGCCCGGACGCGCCCGCAAGGGGAACACGTGACCCGGCCGGCGCAGGTCCCCCGGCACCGTGGCGGGATCGATGGCGGCGCGCACCGTCGCCGCCCGGTCGGCGGCCGAGATGCCGGTCGTGACCCCGAAGCGCGTGGCCGCGTCGATCGAAACGGTGAAGGCGGTTTCGTGCGCCTCGGTGTTGTGCTCGGCCATCTGCGTGAGACCCAACGCCTGGCACCGGTCCGGCATCAACGTCAGACAGACGAGCCCGCGCCCGTGCGTCGCGAGGAAATTGATCATCGCCGGAGTGACCCGCTCGGCGGCGCCGACCAGGTCCCCCTCGTTCTCGCGGCTCTCGTCGTCGGCCACGATGACGAGCTTCCCCGCACGGATATCCGCGATGGCTTGTTCTATGGTGTGTTGTGGCATAAGTGCCTCACGTACTTCCCCAGCACGTCTCCCTCCACGTGCACCCGGTCGCTCACGCGCAGGTTTCCGAGCGTCGTGCGCCGGCGGGTGAACGGAATCAGCGCCACCTGCACCAGGTCCGGCCCCGGGAGCGCGTTGATCGTCAAACCCACGCCATCCAACGTGATCGATCCCTGTGGGACCGAGCTGTCGCGCACGTCGCGCGGCACGCGCAGGTCGTACACCCACGCGTCGCCGCGTCGGTCCGCGCGCTCCACCACGGCCACCCCGTCGACGTGCCCCTGCACGATGTGCCCACCGAGGCGGTCCGCCGCGCGTAGCGCCCGCTCGAGATTCACTTTCCGACCACTCACGTATTCGCCGAACAGGGTCCGGCCCGCGGTGGTCTCGATCACGTGTACGGTGAACCCCCTCTTCACAACCCGCTCGACCGTGAGGCAGGCGCCGTTCACGGCGATGCTCTCGCCTTTCTTCAACCCCTTGAACGGGGCGCGGATCGTGAGAGTGAGGCCCGTTTCCCGTTTCCCGTTTCCCGTTTCCCGTGACGCCTTGGCGACGGTCCCGACCGCACTTACGATTCCGGTAAACATAGCCGCCTGTCCAATACCAATAATGTATCCGGACCCATGGCGCGCCGCTCCACGGGAATCCAGCGCGGCGCCGCGGGGAGCGCCGCCCCGGCCACGCCCGGAAAGGCCGGCACGGCGCCCTCTCCCAGCCACACCGGGGCCTGGACCCAGTACAGTCGGTCGACCAGCCCTTCGGCCAGGAGCTTCGCGCCCAGCGCCCCGCCGCCTTCACACAGCACCGAGTGGATCCCGGCGCTGCGCAGCATCCGCAGGCCGTCCGCGAGCGACGCCGGGCGAAACACCCGCACACCGCTCCGCTCCAGCAGCGCGACGCTTCCCGCCGGGGCGTCCGGCGACGCCATGACCCAGGTCGGCTTCTCGCGCGCCGTATTGACGAGGTTGGCGGTCTCGTTCAGCATGGCCCGTCGGTCGAACACCACGCGGACGGGCGGCCGGCGCGGGGTGACAGGGCCGCGCACGGTGAGCTGCGGATCGTCCCGTAGGGCGGTCGTCCCGCCGACGGCGATCGCGTCGAATCCGGCGCGCAGCCAATGCACGTACTCGCGCGCGGCCTCGCCCGACACCCAGCGCGAGCTCCCGTGGGCGTCCGCGATACGGGCGTCGATCGACGTCGCGAGCTTGAGCGCCACGAAGGGGCGCTCGGCTTGCGCGCGCGCGAACAGGAACGGGGCGTTGAGCGCCGCGGCCCGCTCGGCGAGCACGCCGAACGTCACGGCCACGCCCGTGGCGCGCAGCACCTCGGCTCCACCCCGCGCCTCGGGGTCGGGATCACGAATGGCGGCGACCACGCGCGTCACCCCGGCGGCGACGATCGCCTCGGTGCAGGGCGGCGTCTTGCCGTGGTGGGCGCACGGCTCGAGCGTTACCACGACGGTCGAGCCGCGCGCCCGCTCGCCCGCGGCCGCGAGCGCCACGACCTCCGCGTGCGGCCCTCCGAATTCCGCGTGAAACCCCTCGCCGGCCACGGTCCCACCCTGCAGGACGACGGCGCCGACGAGGGGATTCGGAGCGACGCGCCCCCAACCCCGCAGCGCGAGGTCGAGGGCGCGTCCCATCGCCTCCCGTTCGGGAGGTCCGTTAGAAGCCGAAGCGGAGCCCGACGCCTCCGAAGACATGGCCCGCCTTGGGGTCGAAGTTGGAGAAGTTCGTTGTGAAGTGCTGGTCCTTCCCCGTCTGGAACCCGAGCTCGGCTACGAGCTTGAGCGCGGCGAGGCTCAGCCCACCGTTCACGAACGCCACCTCGCGCGTGCTGCTCGGGTTGATGACGACCGTCCGCACATTGCCCGGGCTCAGCGGGTTGTCGTGGAAGCTGATGCTCGTCGCGCTGGAAGAGTAGTGATCGACGCCGAGACCGGCGGCGAGATCCACGAGCACGAACTTCCAGCTCGCGACCGCGCGATAGTTGTCGGCCTTCAAGTCCATGCTGAACTCGAACTGGTCCCCGGTGCCGAAGGCCGGGCCGAGGTTGCCGTATTGAATACGCGGCAGCGTACGATGCATCCAGCTCACAGACAGCGCCGGGATCGGGAAGGTGCCGCCCAGAATCCCGACGCGAGCGCCGTAGCCGATGCCGAGGGCGGCGCCGCCGATGTGCGCCGCGTTCGAGTCCACGGACAGACCCGACACGCGGCTCGTGGGCAGCACGACCGCCGAGCCGAGCGCGTCCACCGAGAGGAACCCGCCGCGCCCGCGCACCAACCCGAGGGCCGCTTCCACCAGCGGCGCCGGGATGGCGCCGTGGAAGCTCGACGGCACCCGGCTCTGACTCGCCGAGTCCGGGTTGGGGAGCGACGCCTTGATGGCGTTCACCCGCGCGGTGATCGTGAGATGTCCGATCCCGCCCAGTGACCCGGAGGTGCCGAGCACGGGGTTGCCGCCGCTCACGATCATGCCGGCGAGCGGATGGAACGCCCGCATCGCGTCGACCGCGGTGTTGCAGGCGGCGGTGGCGTTCGGGTCGGGCATGGCGCATTGCGGCTCTTGGGCCGCGAGCGGCGCCGCGAGCGCCGCGAGGACAATCGTCGCGGTCGTGCTCATCTTGATATGATACATGGGTCCTCCTTTGTGTTCAGCGCTCGGCGAAGCGCACACCCTTCGTCCCGGCGCGCACCTCGCCGACCAACCATGTCTCCACCTGGACGCGCCGGGCCGCCGCCGTGATGGCTTCCAGGTCGTCGCGCCCGGCGATCGCGATCATACCGACTCCGAGGTTGAACACGCGGCGCATCTCGCCGAGTGACACCCGGCCGGCCCGCATTAGTACCCGGAAGACGGCCGGCCAGCGCCACGCGCGGGCGTCGATGACGGCCTCGCAGTCCTGTGGCAGGACGCGCACCACGTTGCCGGCGATGCCGCCACCGGTAATGTGTGCCAGGGCATGCAGGCGGGAGATGATCGGGGTCACGGCCGTCGCATAGCTCCGGTGCACCGCGAGCAACACCTGTGCCACCGATTGACCGGTCTCCGGAAATTCATGGCCCACATCCAGTCCGAGCGTCTCGAACACGATCTGGCGGGCGAGCGTGTAGCCGTTGGTGTGCAGTCCGTTCGACGCGTAGCCGATCAACACGTCGCCGGGGCGCACGCGGTCGCCGTGCAGCGCCGCGCCCTCCTCTACGACTCCCACGATCGTGCCCGCCACATCGTACTGCCCCGGCTGGTACAGGTCGGGAAGCTCCGCCGTCTCGCCCCCCGCCAGCGTCATGTCGTGCGCGCGGCAGCCGCGCGCCACCCCGGCGACGAGCGCCGCGGCGACGTCGGGCTCGAGCTTTCCCGTCGCGATGTAGTCGAGCAGCGCGAGCGGCCGCGCCCCGTGCACCAGGACGTCGTTCACGCAGTGATTCACGAGATCCTCACCTACGGTGTCGTGGATCCCGGCCCGGGCGGCGACGAGCAGCTTGGTCCCGACGCCGTCGGTCGACAGGACGAGCACGGGGCGCTCGTACCCCGGTGGGACGCGCACCATGCCGCCGAACGCGCCGATCTCGCCGAGCGCGAGCGACGTCCGCGTGCTGCGCACCAGCTCGGCGATGCGGCGCTTCGCCTCCCCGGCGGCGTCGAGCCGGACGCCCGCCGCCGCGTAGCGGTCGGTCACGGGCCGGCGGGCGCGTCCACCTCGAAGTGGACGAGCTGCTTGAACGCGTGCACGCGGGCGCGCACCGCGGCCGGCGTGACCTTGTCGAACCCCTGGATCCCGAACGCCTCGACCGCGAACGATCCCATGGCGGCACCGTACACCATCGCGCGGCGCAGATTCGGCGCGGAGAGGTCGCCGTTCCGCGCCAGGTGGGCCATGAAGCCGCCGGCAAACGCATCGCCCGCCCCGGTGGGATCGAATACCTCCTGGAGCGGGTAGGCCGGGACCTTGAAGGTCGTGGTGGCGTCCACCAGCAGCGCGCCGTGCTCGCCCTGCTTCAAGACCGTCATTTTCGGCCCGCGCTGCAGGATCCACTGCGCGGCCCGGTAGATATTCCAGTCGCCGGACAGCTCCCGCGCCTCCGAGTCGTTCACCATGAGGATGTCGATGTGGCGCAGCAGCTCGAGCAAGAGATCGCGCTTCGACTGAATCCAGTAGTTCATCGTGTCGCACGCGACGAGCTTCGGCGCCTTCACCTGGTCGAGCACACCGAGCTGGAGCTCGGGGTCGATGTTGCCGAGGAACACGTACTCCGCGTCGCGAAACGTGGCCGGGAGCTTGGGTCGGAAGTCCGCGAACACGCCGAGGCGCGTCTCCAGCGTCTCGCGGCTGGCGAGGTCGTAGGAGTAGCGCGCCTTCCAGCGGAACGATTCCCCTTTCGCCTGCTCGACACCCGAGAGGTCGATGCCGCGCTGCTCGAGCGCATACAGGGCGGCGAGGGGGAAGTCGCTGCCCACGACGCCCACGACCTGCACGGGGTGGAGGATGGACCCCGCGACGCTGAAGAACACGGCCGAGCCGCCGAGCGCGTCCGCCGTCTCGCCGAACGGCGTCGCGACCGAGTCGAGGGCGACCGATCCCACCACCAAGAGCGACACGCTACATCCTGTCCGGGGCGCTGACGCCCATGAGCGAGAGGCCGTTCGCCAGCACCTGACGTACGGCGCGAGCCAGCACGAGCCGCGCCGCCTCCTCCGGCTCGCCGAGCACGCGGTACTTGTGATACCACGCGTGGACGATCCGGGCCAGCCCCTCGAGGTAGCCTGTGACGCGGTGCGGCTCGAGCGCGGCGGCGGCGCCCGCCACGAGGCTCGGAAAGTCGGCGAGCTGCTTCAGCAAGAGCAGCTCTTCCGGCTGGTCCAGCGCCGCGAGATGCACACCGTCCGGCGAGGCGGTCTCGGGCGCCCGCCCGGCGACGCGGAAGATGCCGCTCAGGCGGGCGTGCGCCATCTCGACGTAGAAGACGGGGTTCTCCTCGGTCTGGCTCTTGGCGAGGTCCACATCGAACACGAGGTGCGAGTCTCCCCGGCGCATCAGGAAGAAGTAGCGCACCGCGTCGCGCCCCACCTCGTCGACCAGCTCGCGCACGGTCATGTAACTGCCGGCGCGCTTGGAGATCTTCATCTCCGCGCCGCCCTTCATCACCGTCACCATCTGGTGCAGCACGTACTCGGGGTAGCCCGCCGGGATGCCGAGCTCGAGCGCCTGCAGCCCGATGCGGACGCGAGTGACCGTGCTATGATGGTCCGCGCCCTGGACGTTGATCGCCCGTGCGAAGCCCCGCTCCCATTTGTCGACGTGATAGGCGACGTCCGGGAGGAAATAGGTGTACTCGCCGCCTTTTTCCGCCCGCTTGCGCATCACGCGGTCCTTATCGTCCCCGAAGTCGGTCGTCTTGAGCCAGAGAGCGCCGTCCTTCTCGTAGGTATGCCCCGCCCCCACCAGCCGACCCAGCGTCTTCTCGACCTTGCTGGTCGTGTACAGGGACGACTCGAGAAAGTGGACATCGAACGTGACGCCCAAGGCCTGCAGGTCCGCGTCCTGCTCCTTGCGAAGCTCCTGCACCGCAAACCGCCGCACGTGATCGAGGTCGGCACCCTCTGGGTCGCCGGGATGGGCGGCGAGGTAGCGCTCGGCGATGTCGCGGATGTACTCACCGTGATAGCCACCCTCTGGAAGGGTGGTGGGGCGGCCACGCAGCTCTCCGATCCGCGCCTGCACACTCCGCGCCAGCTGCATGATCTGGGCGCCGCCATCGTTGTAATAGAATTCGCGCGTGACGCGCCACCCCGTCCAGTCGAGCAGCGACGCGATCGCATCGCCCAGCGCGGCCTGCCGGCCGTGGCCTACGTGCAGCGGACCGGTGGGATTGGCAGAGACGAACTCGACGTTCACGGGCCTGCCCTGCCCGGCGTCGCTCCGTCCGTAGCGGTCGCCGGCCGCCAGCACCGTCTCGAGCACGCCGGCGAGCTCGGCTTCGGCGAGGAAGAAGTTGATGAACCCCGGTCCCGCGACGTCGATCTTGCGAACGACGCTCTGGGGAAGCTCGAGCGCCGCGACCAGGCGCTCGGCCACCGCCCGAGGCTTGCCCTTCAGGCTCTGGGCGAGCACCAGCGCGAGGTTCGTCGCGACGTCGCCGTGCGCCGGATCGCGGGGACGCTCGAGCTCAATGTCCGACGCCACGACGGGCGCTCCCAGCCGCGCCGCGGCATCCGCCAGCGCCGCGCGGATCGCCTCGTGCACCCTCACTTGTCGCCGGAGTCTGTTTTCTTCTTCTTGCTCTTGGTGCCTTCGGGCGTTTTCGACTCGACCGTGGGCTTCGACTCAGGCAAGGGCTTGGGCTCCTCGTTCCCCTCCGGCTTCTTCTCACCGGCCCGCTTGTAATCGGTGATGTAGAAGCCGGAGCCTTTGAAGACAAGGCCCGCCCCCCCGGAGATCTGCCGCTCCGCTTGCCGGCCGCACACGGGGCACTTCTCCCGACGTTTGTCGTGCATCGTCGGAAAGAATTTCTCGAACAAGTGCCCCGCCGGGCATTTGTATTCGTAGGTGGGCATCGGACAAGCACTTAAGGGGCGAGGACTAGAACTCGCGCTTCTTCATCTCCGAAAAGAAGTCGCGCAGATCCACATCGTCCTCTCGCTCCGGCGGCAGCGTATCGTCGTATTGCCGTCGCCGGCTCGGCTTGGCCTTGGCCGCCTTGGCGGCGTTCTTCTTCGCCAAGGCGGCAATTTTCTTGTCATCACCCTTCGACATCGCCGCGGCTCCGGGTCAAAGTACGTCAGGAAATCTCGTGTCCGCCGTGACCCGGGGCAAGTGCGCGAACACCACACCATCCGCGACACAACAAACCTGGGACGTCGCCCGTAGGCTTTGAAGTTACCAGCCTTTTCACCCCACAGGAGGAAGCGACATGAAGCTGTCCATCGCATTGGGATCCGCCGCGATCCTGGCCCTCGCGGCGTCGACCGCGCCGGCGCAAAGCCCGTCGGCGGGAGGCGGCCCGGGGCGCTCCGCCTTCGCGGAGCGGCGCATGCAGGCGCTGCTCAAGGACATCACCCTGACGGCGGCGCAGCAGGCGAAGATCGACTCCATCCGGGCGCGCTACGCCGCCCAGCTGCCTGCCTTTACGCCGGGCACCCGGCCCGATTCGGCGACCCGCGTAAAAATGCGCGAGGTGTTCCGGCAGCAGGACGACGAGATTCGTGGCGTGCTGACCGCCGATCAACAAAAGACGTGGGACAAGAACATCGCCGAAATGCGCGCCCGACGGCCCGGCGGTCAGTGATCCGGCGGCGCCCCGGTCACGGTCCGATCCGCCACGGTGTGCTGAGCTCGCTGCTTCCCCATTTGATCCGCAGCACTCCCCGCAGGTCGGCGTAGCCCGTGCTGGGGCGCGCCGCCTCGGGGACGAGATAGATGCTGAGCGCGCCCTCCGGCTCCGCGAGCGCGCGGCTCGCGAGCGGCACCCGTCCCACGTCGCGCGCGGCATCGTAATCGGTGCCCCACTGCCCCGTGCCGCGGTTGACGATCAGCTGCCAACCGGCGCGCGTGTACAGGACGAACAGGGAGTAATCGCCGCGCGGTAGCTTCAAGTCCCCCAGCGTGAGGTCGACGTCGCTGTGGAGCGTGGTCGCCATGTTGGCGCCGAAGCGCCACACGGTGTCGAGAGGAACGAGCCCGCCCTCGACACGCCGGCCGCGCGCGTGAGGCTGGCCGTAGGTGATCACGATCCGGGAGGGCCCGGAGAGGCTGGCATCCTCCTCAAACCAACGGGTGCCGATCCGTCGGGCGTTCAGGTGCACCTCGACTGACGCGAAGCTGCTCGCGGCGATGCGGAGCGGCGTCTCCGGTTCTTGGGCGATGGTGAAAAGAACTACCGCTAGAGCGATCACGCTGATCTCCCGGGTTAGGTCAACGCTGCCACAGGCGGGGCGGCAGGGCGAAATAGATGGCGATGACGCCGTTCACGACCAGACATGCAGTGCCGCTCACGACGGCGATCCCCAGGGTGGCGGCGTAGAGCAGCGGACCCACGGCGTATTGACGGGTGATCGAGTCCACGTGGACGTGCCGCACCACGAGGCCACCGCGCCGCGCGTGGCGCCACAACAGGTTGAAGATCAGCGCCAACACGAGGAATGTCCCGGCGTACACGACTCCAGCGACCCGCTGGTCCGGCCCGCGGAGATGTTCCGCCAGGAGCGCGGTGGGAAACGGTACCAAGGTAACGCCCAGCAGGAGCAGGAGATTCAGCCCCAACAGACCCTCGTCAGTGCGCTCGATCAACCCGAACAGCCGATGGTGGTTGATCCACATCACTCCGACGTTGGCGAAGCTGGTGACCAACGCCAGGTACGAGGGCCACAGGCGCGCCAGGGCCGGACCGAGCTCCCCGGCGGCTCCTGGGGGCGGGACTTTGATCTCGAGAATGAGCAGCGTGATGGCGATGGCGAAGACGCCGTCGCTGAAGGCTTCCAGGCGCGACGTCGGGCCGGGCACCGTGCCTCCTCGTTGCCCTAAGCTGCGGGGCGACCCTCGCCGGCGCAACCGGACCAAACAGAAGGGCCCCGGCGAGACTGCCCGGGGCCCTGTCGTGTGGCCGTATCACCGTCAGGCTAAGGCGTCACCGTCCCAAAGTCGTTGCCGAGGAAACGGATGGCGACTCCGTCCGGGATGTCGACGGTATACCCGAAGCCGCCCGCTGGGCAGACGGGGCCGCTCATCGGCACCGTCTGTCGCCAGCTGGTCTGCAGTACCTCGCACACCAGGTACGTGCCGCCCGGTAGGTTCCCGACGACGTAGTTCCCGTTGACATCGGTGGTTGTGTCCCTGCTCACCGGCCCGCTGAGCTGGATGACCCAGCCCGCCAAACCGGGCTCAGTGCCAGTCCGGAACCCGTTGGACGCCGCGTCCAGGAACGCCGTCCCATCGATCTCCCCGAGCCCCGGTGCCGGTGGAGGCGGAACCGGAGGAGGAGGAGGAGGAGGAGGAGGAGGAGGCGGCGGCGGCGGCGGTGGCGGCGGTGGCGGCGCCGGCGGCGGAGGGGGCGGGGGCGGCGGATCACCGACGACGCAGCCCTCATCCCCCTTGCCGTCGCGCCGATGTTGGGCGTCCTGCCGATGCAGCGCGTCCTGTCGAACCTCGAACGACCGGGCCGACCCGCCCCGCGCGGCAGGGTGTGCCTTATCGCATTTCTCGCCGTCATCGTCCCGATCCACGTCGCCGCCCCGCACGTTCGAATGCCGAACGGCGTCGTTGTCCCGACGGGCCGACCGCGTGTGATCTTGGGACACCGCCGCGACGAGCGGCGCGGTGACCAAGGCGAGCAATACTATGAAGACGCGCATCGCTCTCTCCTGTAAGTGAGAGACTACCCTGAGGAGGGGGCGCTGCGGCCTCAGTGAACCTTGGGCGCTATCAACTCTCGCTGAGGGCCCGTATTCCCGGCTGTGGCGGGGATCACGCAGGCAGCTTAACCTAAAGCGCTTCCGTCACTTGAAAACATCGTCTCACTTCGCATCGAAGCCTGCGAATTCCCCCCGCTGGTACACGTTTCCCTTGTACTGCTGGTCGGCATGGATCCCGACCTTGGAGGTGTAGTACGCTCGCACCGTCGACCGCTTGAGCTCCTGGAAGAAGTGCTCGGCGGGAGTCTTGGGGTCCTGCTCCCCCGCCGCAATCCGCGTGAGCACCGCGACCCGCTGGTCGGCCGAACCCTGCAGGAAGGCCTGCCCATTCAGCTCCTTCGACAGGGCGTCGACGGCCGCGAGACCCGAGCGCCACTTAGTCTGCTGCTCGGTATCGAGCGAGTCCGCCAAACGGAAATCGAGGTACGCGGCCACGCCGGCGGCGCGCGCGCCGGGGGAATGGGCGTCGGTGGGGATGATCAAGTCTGACAGCTCGTCGAGCAGCGCAAACTCCGGCCCGGTGAAAAACTTGGGGCCGGTCTGGAGCGCTGGCTGCACTGCCGCCGGCCCCTGCTTGAGCAACGGAGCGGCGATCGCCGCTGCGGTCACTTCGAGCATCTCGCGGCGCGAGAGCGTCTCGCCCTTGGGATTGGTCGCGTCGGTCATACGTTCCCTTTCTTGAATTCGCTCGCCAGATACTCACAGGAGCGCCACGCCAGAGCCATGATGGTCCACGTGGGATTCTGGCACGACGCGCTCACGTGACTCGACCCGTCCACGACGAACAGGTTCTTCACGTCGTGGGACTGCTGGAACTGATTCAGCACCGACGTCTTGGGGTCGTTTCCCATCCGGGCCGTGCCCAGCTCGTGAATCGACCATCCCTCGGTCAGCATCTTATCGTCCGCGCCCACGACCTCGATCCCCGCCGCCTCGAACATCTCGCGCCCGGCGACCACCATGTCCTCGCACATCCTGCGCTCGTTGTCGCCGAACTGATAATGGAAGCGCAGTGTGGGGATCCCCCACGCGTCTTTCGCGTCGGGATCGAGATCGACGTAGTTCTCGTAGCGGGCCAGCACCTCGCCGAAGCCGCCCATCCTGATGAACGCGCCGGCGTGGTCGCGCACGTCTTTCTTGAATTGCGCGCCGAATCCCTTGGCCCCAAAGGCATGCCCCGGGAAAATCGAAAAGCCACCGCCTCCCTCGAAGCCATAGCCGCGCACGAACCCCGGTTGACGGTCCTTCAGGTTGCGGAACCGGGGGATGTAGAACCCGCCGGGGCGGCCGTCGTCCAAGGTGGGCGGCTTGCCGACCAAGTCTTTCACGAGCCCCGTGACCCCGGGACCCATCACGTGCTCGCAGAAGTTGTGGCCCACGTGCCCGCTCGAGTTGCCGAGGCCGTTGGGATGCTGGCGCGAGCGCGACAGGAGCAGCAGGCGGGCGGATTCGAGCGTCGAGGCTGCCACGATCACGACCCTGGCCTTGGCTTCGTAGCTCTTGCGCGTCTCACTGTCGAGGAAGGCAACGCCCCGCGCCCGACCGGTATTGGGGTCGACCAGGATCTCATGCGCGATCGAGTTGGGCCGAACCGTGAGATTCCCGGTGTCCATCGCGGGGTAGATGAGCCCGGTGGGCGAGTCGAACGCGGCGTGGATATCGCACCCACCCGGGCGCCGGCCGCAGGCACCGCGGCCGTAACACTTGCTCCGGTACCGGTTGTGCTTCAGGCCATCGGTGGTGACGCCGGCGCGGTACGGCGTCAGGACCCGTCCCATCTTCTTGAGGCTCTCCCGCAGCTGCACTTCGGCGAGATTGAGCTTGGTGGGTCGCTGGAACAGGCTGTCGGGCAGATGCGGCAGGTTCTCCTTGTGCCCGGAGATGCCAAGGTAGAGGTCGACCTTGTCGTAGTAGGGCTCCAGGTCCGCGTACGAGATCGGCCAGTCTTCGCCGTAACCGTCGTGGGTCTTCGCCTTGAAGTCGTAGTCCGACAGGCGCAAGGCCAGGCGGCCCCAGATGTTGGTCTTGCCCCCGAGCGCGCGCGCGCGCACCCACGCGTACGTCGTGCCGGTGTAGGGATGATCCTTCTCGTCGACGAGAATGTTCTTGACGTAGTCGGACCCGCCCCACCCGCCCACATAGGACATGACGTGCTTGAACGTGCTGTTCTTGGCGTACGGAGGCGTCCGGATGGTGTACTCGTTGAACGACAGCGCATGGTAACCGGGCGGGGCGTCCCCCCGGCGCGGGTGATCGTAGGGCCACTGCATCGAGCGCAGCTCCTGCTCGATGGGCAGCTTCTTCCCGGCCTCGAGCATCAGCACCTTCAGGCCGCGTGTCGTCAGGACGTGGGCGGCCATGCCGCCGGCCGCGCCCGAGCCTACGACCACCGCGTCGTAGGTCTTGGACAGATCGACGTCCTGCGCGAGGGGGGCGACCCTGACGAGGGTCATCGGCGCGCTCCTCCCTATTTCGGCTGTTGCACGGTACGCAGATAGGGCTTGTGGGTCTTGAAGCCCTGCGGATACTTCTTCCGAGCATCCTCGTCCGAGACCGACGCGGGGATGATCACGTCCTGACCCGGCTTCCAGTTGACCGGCGTCGCCACTGCATGCTTCGCCGTGAGCTGCACGGAGTCGAGCAGCCGCAGCACTTCATCGAAATTGCGGCCGGTGCTCATGGGATAGGCGATCATCGCCTTGACCTTCTTGTCCGGACCGATCACGAACACCGACCGCACGGTCGCGTTCTCCACCGCCGTGCGCTTCCCGCCGCTCGCGTTCGGGTGGATCATGTCGTACAGCTTGGCCACGGTCAGGTCGGCGTCGCCGATCAGCGGGTAGTTCACCGCGTGGCCCTGGGTCTCCTGGATGTCGTTGACCCAGCGGGCGTGGTCACTCACGGGGTCGGCGCTCAGCCCGAGGACTTTGGTGTTGCGCCGGTCGAACTCCGGCTTGAGGCGGGCCATGTAACCGAGCTCGGTGGTGCACACCGGCGTGAAGTCCTTGGGGTGCGAGAACAGGATCGCCCACTTGTCGCCGAGCCACTCGTGAAAATGAATCGGGCCCTCGGTCGTTTCGGCGGTGAAGTCGGGCGCTTCGTCACCAATGCGGATCGCCATGGTCGGGCTCCTTCCAACTGGACGCGGATGACAACGCACGCGGCGCTTAAACTACGCGCGCGTGCGCCGGTCGGCGAGCCGCTGGGGAGCCCGGTTGCGCCGTCACCGCGTACGCCGGCTCGGATCCCACACCGCTACCCCGACCCGCGAGTCGGCCGTACCGTAGTACAGGTACCAGCGCCCGTGGAACGGGACCAGCCCCTCCACGAACGTCGTTCCCTCCGGGTACTGCCCGTTCCGCTCGTAGTCCTCCGTGGGCCGAAGGAACGGCGCGTCCGAGCGAGCGATCAGCTTGAGCGGATTGCGGGAGTCGTACAACGCTTGTCCCCCCGTATACACCCGCGCGGGAAGAGTCGGGTCGCCAAACTCGCCGCTGTTGCCCGCGTTGTACAGCAAGAGAATCCCGTGAGCGGTGAGGAGCGCCGGCGGACCGGCCTCGACCAGCCAGGAGTCGAAATATCCGGAGCGGGGCGAGAGCACCTTGACCAGCCGGCCGCTCGAGTCCCCCAGGGGCGTCCAGTCGACGAGGTCGTCGGAGGTGGCGATGAGAATGTCGGGGACATTGAAGTACATCCAGTACTTCCCGTGCAGCGCGGTCGCGATGATCCGGTTTCCGGCCACCTGGCCGAGGATGGCTCCTGACTTGGATTCCAGATCCCGGTACTTCCCGCCGCCCGCGCGCGCGAATGCGGGCCCGTGCTTGGTCCAATGGATCAAGTCCCGGGACGTCGCGATGGCCAGGCGCGGGATGTCGCGGTTCCACTGCGTGTAGGTCAGCACATAGGTGCTGTCCCGCGCCTCGATGAGACGCGGGTCCTCGACTCCGCCGGGCCATTCGAACTGCGCTTGCGCGTCCTTGTCCGGGTACAGCACCGGCGCATTATCTCGTGTGAAACGCAGTCCGTCCTCGCTCCTGGCCAGCCCGAGACGCGAGGTATGGCGGCCGATCCGCATCTCGCCGCTCGCGTCCTCGGCGCGGTACAGCACGTACACCTTCCCGTCTCTCACTGCGGCCGCGGGATTGAAGGTGGCGAACTCCTCCCACCGCACGACGCTGTCGTTCACGGGAGAACGGAACGTGGCGGCGGGATTGGGCGTGAGGACCGGGTTGACGTGTTGGGGCTTCTCGAAGGGACCAAACATCCAGCCAGGTCCCTGGCCGCACAGCGGGCCCAGCAACGACAACCATGCTAGTGCGGCCACAACCATGCGAATGCGGCGGCTGTGAGCAGCGCGTAGATCACCCCGTCCACCGTCGCCTTGATCGTGATCGTCCAGGAGCGGCGGTACCAGATCGACATCTGCCACAGCGCCAGCGAGTATCCCACAAACGCCGTGACACCGGCGAGCCGGAACACCTGTGCCGACGGGGCGCCGGCAGACAGGGCGCGCCCCGCGACATATGCCGCGAAGCATCCGACGGCGACGGCGTACAGGAACCACTGCACGAGCTGCCTCCCCATCGACATGGAGCCGCCGGGCCACACGGTGAACATCATGACCGGGCCTCTCTTGAACTTTTCGAGGAACTGCGGGGAGCGCATCTCCTCTCTGCTCGCCGGGCGTGGCATCATGTAGTCCCCCGGCGGGATGGCGAGCGGCCGCAGCGCGTCCATCACGCGGTCTTCGTTCGACAGCTTGGGGTAGTCACCCTTGTGCCAGGGCGACGCCATGTGGATCACGGAGCTCACGACAAAGACGAGCACCGCCGACAGCAGGATCGGGAGCGACAGCGCGAGCAATCCGGTCATGACGACCTCCTTCATTCCATCAGGTTCTTCACCACCGCGGCGAGCGCCTGCACCTTCGCCGGATCGCCGGCGCCCTGCGAACTGCCGTCTAGCTCGGTCACCAGCGGCGTCAACGCGTCCCGCCGCTCTGGCCCCGAAAGCCGTTCGGCGCGCGCGAGCGCGGCCCGCATGGCCGCCACCTTGTCGGGCGCCAAGCCGTTGGAGCGGGCGAGCTGGTCCAGGTAGGCGCGCGCCACCACGAGGCTCGCCGGCCAGACCAGCTTGGGCTGGTCCTGGACGTTCAGGTAGTCGAAGTGCACCAGCTTCGCCGCATCGATCTCGTTCTGGGAGAGGAACCCGCTCGGCTGCAGCTCGAGGATATCGAGCCCCCGCGCGATCTCCGAGCTCACGATATAGCCGTTGTACCAGTACGCGGACCACGAGCCCGCGCCCACGGGCTTCGTCGCGTCCATCGGGCCGCGGTCGAAATACGCGATCTCCTTGGGATGCGCCGGATCGGTCCAGTCGAACACCGACACTCCCCCCTGATACCAGGCCTGGACCATGATGTCGCGCCCCGGGATCGGAATCAACGAGCCGTTGTGCGCCACGCAGTTTTCGTTCGCCGTCTGCGGGGCGGGCATTTTGTAGTAGCTCTGGAACTTCATGGTGTCACCCGACAGCGTGAAGATCGCGTCGGCGCCCCACTCGTACTTGTCCGTCGCTCGGCAGCGGGGCTGCCCGCCGCCGCCCCACTCGTCGGTGAACAGGAGCTTGGTCCCGTCGTTGTTGAACGTCGCCGAGTGCCAGAACGAGAAGTTCGAATCGGCCACGGCGCTGATCCGCTTCGGGTGGGCCACATCATGGATATCCAGCAGCAGGCCGTACCCGCCGCAAGCACCGCCGGCCAGCCCGATGGCCGGGTAGACGGTGATGTCGTGGCACTGGGTGGGCCCGGGGCGCACCCCGTTCCTCATGCCGGGCGGCGGGCCGCCGACCAGCGCATCCACGATCCGCTGCAAGGCCCCTCGGAGCGCAGCGCTGTCCGCACCCGTTGGCGCACCGGTCCCCTGTCGGGCCTTGACGATGCTGTCGAGCAGCGGCTGGATGAATCCCGACGGTGCAACGCGCTCTATGCCGCGGATCGTCGCGGTGAATCCGCCTTGGGCCCGCGCTTCAGCGGCGGCCTTCGCCGCGGCGGCGATATCCTCCGGCGCCTCGGCGTGCGTGGCGGCTTCCGTGAGATCGTTGAAGATCCGGGGCGAGCTCACGATGCTCGCCAGCTCCGGGTGGGCCAGCGGCACCTTGATGATCTCGATCCGAAACAGCGCGGAGTTCGGGTCCTGATCCGGCGCCAGCGTCGAGCACCCGGGGAGCTCGTTCGGCGACCGCACGCCCGCCGATCCGGACACGTAGACGTACACGTTGTCCTTGTCGGTGGGATCTTCCACCACGGTGTGCGTGTGCGACCCCCGGCAGGTCTGGACATTCCCGATGTACTTCGGGTTGGCGATGTCGGTGATGTCGAAGATCCGGATGCCGCGGAGCCGGTCCGCGCTGACCGAGTCGTGCACCCCCTGCGTGCCGCAATCGAGCCGGCCGGACATGCCCTCACCCGATACGAAGAGCAGGTTCTTGTAGACGGAGACGTCGCTTTGTGAAGCCGGACAGAGAAACCCGATCTTCAGCCGCGGCTTCTTCGGGTTCATCATGTCCCAGACCTGATAGCCGTTGTAATTGCCCTGGATCACATAATGCCCGGAGAACGAGAGATCGGAGTTCGTGACCCCGGCGAACTTCTCCGACGGCCGAGTTTTCGAGACTACCCGCAGGTTCCAGGTCGCTTCGCCGGCGTTCATCTCTCCCGCGCGCAGCCCGACCCGTCGGTCGGGGCTGGGCGCCGTAGTGGACATATCGAGCTTCGCGGTGGCGCACGCGGCGAGGGACAGCGCGAGGGTCGCAAGCGACAGAGACAACGACGCAGCTTTCACGGTGGGCTCCGGTGGAAGGCTTCGAGCATGCGGTTCATGCGGTCAATTTCGGTGGACTGATCGGCGAAGACGTCGGAGGCGAACCGGAACACCGTCTCTTGTTCTCCCCCACCCTGCGAGCCGAACAGCTGATTCACCATGGTGATGGCACCCTGGTGGTGCTGGATCATGAACGTCAGGAACAGCCGGTCGAACTCGGGGCCACGTGCCCGATCCAGCTGCGCCAGCTGCTCGGCGGTCAACATACCGGGCATCAGCATGGAGGGGTCCATGCCCGGCATCGTGAAGTGAGCGGGATCCGCTTCCGGCACGGGCTCATGCCGCTCCCGGAGCCAGCGCTGCATGAGGGCGATCTCGTCGCGCTGGCCCACGACGACCCGCTCGCACAGGGCGCGCACGGCCGCACTCGCATCGTGCGAGGGCGCCCAGCCGGCCATCAGCACCGCCTGCGCGTGGTGACCGATCATGCCGGCCATGAAGCGCACGTCGGCCGGCGTGAAGGCGGGCGCCGCGGGTGAGGCGGGACGCGCCGCCGGCCCCTGGCGGGTGGTCGTGGCGCACGCCGCCGCGACGATGACCGCGAGGAAGGTCGTCTTCATCCGACACCTACAGCCCGGCTCGGCCCGCGCCCCTCCCGTTGGCCAGTTCCGTCACGGCTGTGGCGAGCGCCCGCACCTTCGCCTGATCTGCGGCGCCCTGGGAATCATTGTTCAGCTGCGTCGCCAGCTGCGTCAGCGCGTCCTGGCGCTGCTGCCCCGACAGCCCCTCGGCGCGTGCGAGCGCGGACCGCACGGCCGCCACCTTGTCGGGCGCCAGACCGTTCGCGCGCGCCAGCTGGTCCACGTAGGCGCGCGCCACCACGAAGCTCGGGGGCCAGACCAGCTTGGGCTGGTCCTGGACGTTCAGGTAGTCGAAGTGCACGAGCTTCGCCGCGTCGATCTCGTTCTGCGACAGCAAGCCGCTCGGCAACAACTCGAGCACGTCCAGCCCGCGCCCAATTTCCGAGCTGATGATGTAACCGTTGTACCAGTACGCGGACCACGAGCCGGCGCCCACCAGCTTGGTCGAGTCCATCGGGCCGCGGTCGAAGTACGCGATCTCCTTAGGGTGCGTCGGATCGGTCCAGTCGAACACGGAGATGCCGCCCTGATACCAGCCCTGGACCATGATGTCGCGCCCGGGGACGGGCACGAGCGAGCCGTTGTGCGCCACACAGTTTTCGTTGGACGTCTGCGGCGCCGGCAGCTTGTAGTAGCTGCGGAACGTCATCGTGTCGTGGGCCACGGTGAAGATCGCGTCGGCTCCCCACTCGGGCTTGTCGGTAACGCGGCACTTGGGCGCTAGCCCCCCACCCCACTCGTCGGTGAACAGCAGTTTGGTGCCGTCGTTGTTGAACGTCGCCGAATGCCAGAACGCGAAGTTCGAATCGGCCACCGCGGCGAGCCGCCGCGGGTGGGCCGGGTCGCGAATGTCGAGCAGCAGGCCGTACCCGGCGCACGCGCCGCCCGCGATCCCCAGCGCCGGGTAGACGGTGATGTCGTGGCACTGGACCGGCCCCGGCCGGGGACCGTTTCCGGGGTTCGGCGGGTTGACGATCCGATCCACGATGCCCTGCACCGCGGCCCGCAGCGTGGCGCTATCGGCGCCGGTCGGTGCCCCGCTGCCCCCGCGCGCCTTGATGATGCTGTCGAGCCGCGCGGCGACGAAGCGCGGCCCCAGGACGATTTCCGTGCCGCGTATCGTCGCGGTGAACCCGCCCTTGGCGCGCGCCTCCGCGGCCGCCTTGGCCGCCGCGGCGATATCCTCCGGCGCCTCGCCGTGCGATTCCCGCGCGGTGAGGTCCGCGAGGATCGCCGGCTTGCTCACCACGTGCGCCTGCTCCGGATGGGCCAGGGGCACCTGGATCACCTCGATGCGGAACCGCTCGCTGTTCGGATCCTTGTCCGGCGTCAGGTCGGAACATCCCGCGAGCTCATTGGGCGAGCGGACCGGGGCCGAGCCCGACACGTAGATGTAGATGTTCACCGGGTCGTTCGGATCGGTGACGACGGTGTGGGTGTGCGAGCCACGGCACGTCTGCACGCTGGTGATGGGCTTGGGGTGCGTGATGTCCGAGATGTCGAAGATGCGGATGCCGCGCATGCGGTCCTTGCTCACCGAATCCGGCACGCCCTGGGTCCCGCAGTCGAGCCGGCCGTTGAAGTCCTCGCCCGAGGTGAACAGCAGGTTGCGGTACACCGAGACGTCGTTCTGCGCGTCGGGGCAGGCGTAGGTCGTGACGAGCGTGGGATGGCTCGGCTGCGCGATGTCCCACACCTGCAAACCGTGGAAGTTGCCCTGAATGACGTAGTGTCCGGTGAACGCAATGTCCGAATTGAGGAAGGCGAAATCGCCGGGATTGGTATCGTCCGTGAACGCCGCCGGCTTGGGCGCGGCGGTGACGAGGCGCAGATTCCACGCCGCTGCGGCGGCGTTCATCCACCCCGCGCGCAGCCCGACACGTCGATCGGGGCTGGGCGCCGTGGGGGACATGTCGAACTTCGTGGCGGTGGCGCAGGCGGCGACGACCGTGCCGAACGCGAGCAGGACGAGCTTGGATCTCACTGGGGGCTCCGTTGAGGGGGTTGAGGCAGGCCATCGAGCATGCGGGTCATGCGGTCGATCTCCGTCGTCTGGTCGGCGCTCACGTCGGAGGCGATCTGAAACAACGGCCCGTCCCGCGCCGCGCCCGGGGTGTCGACCAGCTCGCGCACCATGGTGAGGGCACCGCGGTGGTGCTGGATCATGAAGGTGAGGAACAGCCGATCGAACCCAGCGCCACGGGCGGCGTCGAGCTGCGCCAACTGTGCCTGGGTCAGCATGCCCGGCATCAGCATGGGGTGATCCATCCCCGGCATCAGGTAGCCGTGCGGGTCGGGATCCGGCACCGGCTGATGGCGCTCCCGCAACCAGCGCTGCATGACGGCGATCTCGTCACGTTGTCCGACGACGATGCGCTCGCACAGCGCGCGCAGGGCCGGACTCGCGTCGTGCGTCGGCGCCCAGCCGGCGATCAGCACCGCCTGCGCGTGGTGGACGATCATGCCCGCCATGAAGTGCACGTCCGCCGCGCTGTAGCCCGGCCGGTCGCGGTCGGTCTGGGCCTGTGCTGCGGTCCCGATGAGCGCCAGCGCCCCGGCCCCGACCACGCACGCTCTCGTCATCCGGCTCGATCCCCTGTTGACCACGCGCGCTAAAACTGCTGGTGACGCGCGCGTCGGGCAAGGTGGTTGCAGCTTGCTCCGGGCCCTTCCCTGCTCAGGCCGCCGCGCCTCCGCTGGTCTTCGAAGCGGCCCAGTTCAAGAGCATGAGGCACGGCGCGACGTACGGAAAAATCCCGTACAATGTGTCACTCACGGAGTGCGAGTGGCGATCGACCGCCCAAAACACTTGCAGGCAAAACAGGGCGGCGAGGAGCACCAGCACGAAGGCCTGCCAGGTCACCGGCCGGTATACCCAGCCCCACGCAACGAACCAGCGGCGCTGCGCCATCGTTCACCTCCTAAGAGCGCGGACAATCCAGTCGAGAAACGCAAGCGGGATCGGCAGGAGCGTGAGTCCGACCTCCTCCCTGTGGACCCCGCCAGGCAATGTACTTTGTGATGCAAAGTGATGCAAGCACGGGCCGCCCTACCGTGCCTCCCGTCGAGCCTGCATAATAGGCCGACGCTGCTGTGGTGTGCCGCCGCTCAACCTCACGTGACACAGGGAGACGCCGTGAAGACGCACAACTATTCGCGCCGCGAATTCGTCGGCATGAGCGCGGCCGCCGGCGCGTCGCTCGCCGCGAATACGCTCGGGCCGCTCCCACCCCATCTCGTGCCCGATCCGGGGGCCGTGGCCGCCTCTGACCGGGTCCGCTTCGGCATGATCGGCGTCGGCATGCAGGGCTCGGGACTCCTGTCCCAGGCGATCACGCTGCCCGGCGTGGAATGCGCCGCCGCCTGCGACCTGTACGATGGCCGGCACACGTTGGCACGCGAGATCGTGCGGGCGGATCTGCCCGTCACGCGCCGCTATCAGGAGCTGCTCGACAACAAGGAGATCGACTGCATCGTGGCTGCCGTGCCCGATCACTGGCACAAGCAGGTGGTCGTGGACGCGGTCTCCGCGGGGAAGGACATCTACTGCGAGAAGCCGATGTCGCACAGCGCCGCCGACGGCGTGGCCATGGTGGATGCGGCCAAGCGGTCGGGCCGCATCGTGCAGATCGGCTCGCAGCGCGTCAGCTCCCAGGTCTGCGCCAAGGCCAAGGAGCTGATCGCGCAGGGCACCCTCGGCGATCTGATGCTCGTCGAGGGCTGGCTGGGGCGCAACGACCCCACCGGCGCGTGGGAGTATCCGCCGCCGCCCGATCTCTCCCCCAAGAACCTCGACTGGGACACGTGGCAAGGGACCGTCCCCAAACGCCCGTTCGATCCCTTCATCTTCGCGCGCTGGCGCTGCTGGAAGGAGTACGGCACCGGCGTGGCCGGCGACCTGCTGGTGCACCTGGTCAGCGGGATGATGTTCATGCTGGGGATCAACGCCCCGCCCAAACAGGCGAGTGCCGTGGGCGGTATCCGACGCTGGAAGGACGGCCGCAACATGCCCGATGTCCAGGCCGTCGTATACGACTACGACGGTTTGCCGGTGTACATGCGGCTGAACCTGGGAACGGAAATGCCGGAGACGTACCGCATCCAGGGCTCAAAGGGCCTGCTGGAGGTCACGGGATCCGCCCTGACCCTCACGCCCCAGTCCGGCAAGGACCAATACCCCAGCTATTACACGGGCAGCTACCCGCGGGCGTTGCGGCAGGCCTACCTCGCCAAGTGGCACGAGGAGAACGATCCCAAGATGGGCCAACCGGTAACGATGCCGGAGACGATCTCGTTCAGCGGGCCGGACTTCGACGACATCCGGCCACACCAGTGGACGTTCTTTGAAGCCGTACGCACCCGGAAACCGGTGGTGGAGGACGTCGTGTTCGGTCACCACGCGGCGCTGGCGTGTCACATGGCGAATGAGTCGTACTTTCGGAGGGGCGCCGTATCCTGGGACGAGGCCACCAAGACCATTAAGGGTTGACCAGGAGCCGTCAGCGGGGCTCGATCCCGGCCAGGACCTCACGCGCGCGCGCGGCGTTCCGTCGCTCTACATGAATTCGGACGGGACCCGCGGCCAGATTGAAACCGCCCGGCATCCGGCCGGCTCCGATCAAGTCCTGCACGCCCTCGCCCTGCGTGACGAACGGGATCCCCTCATCCTCGAGTGCCGCCTTCGCCAACGCCAGCGCTACCGTGTCCCCGGTCTGAAACACGACCACGAGGTCCGTCGGCTCTTCCCCGTCTGTCCGCACGTGGTGGCTACCTAATGAGGGCCGATGCGGAGATTTGCCGTGGCAATGAAGATCTCCCGGAGGAACGACAACAAGCCTCCGAAGAAGGCGACCATGGCTGCCACAAAGAAAAGCGCGACGGGTACCGAGGCGTCAAAACCCACAAAGGCGCCGACGAACAGTGTGGCGATGACCGCGCATACCAACAGCGCCGTAACCGTGCAGAGCGTGATCGCGCGACTGATGAGCCGGGCGCGGCGCGACAGGGCGTTCAGCTCGGCGTGAATGGCCGCCGCCGCATCGGGGGGAGCGCCGGCCGCCAGTTGGCTGTCGAGCGCCCGGCCGCGATCGATGATGCGCGAGAGGCGGTTCGTTAGAACCGCCAGCACCGCCCCGATTCCTGAGAGCAGGAACACGGGCGCGACGGCGAGCTGAATCGCGTGCGCCACAGCGTTGATCCCCGTGTCGGGTTGCACCAGTCACCCGAGGTCAGAATAGCGGGGGCGGTGCTTGAAGAACTGCACGGCCCGCTCGTGCCGCAGGGCGGCGGCACGCGTCGGGAACGTCCCGAGGTTCCGGCGCTTGCCGGTCCTGGGATCCCGCTTCATCGAGTAGAGTCGATACTTCCCGGACGGGAGTTTGCGGATCATCGGGGCCTAAGCTGTAGACGTTTGGCGGCCGGCGCAACGCGATCGCGCCGCGCTAGCGCGCCAACGCGGCGACGCGATCGCGCCAGAGCCGGTCGAGTCGAGCCTGGGGGACGTTCAACAGGCGGGCAGCGGTGCCGAGGACGGCGCTTGGGTCCCGCCCGGCGCTCGCCAGGCTACGAACGCCCGCGAGACCCCCGACATCGTAGACCATCTGGCACAGGACCGCGAGTCCGTCGTAGCCGACGTCGAGGGATCCGCTGCGCGGAGGCGGGTCGGTGACTACGCGCTCGAGCGTCAGATCAGGGTGGGCATCGAGATACAGTTTGAGCCCGGGCATGAGGTCCCTGAAGTCGAGCCCGGCAGAGCCCCCGGTCCACGTCATGAGCCCCTCCTGGACGAGGCCCGCAGCCTGGAGCGGGGCCAGAAAGGGCCACAGGATGACGTGCGCGAGCTCGTGGCGGTAGCCCTCGCCGTTGCTGGACGAGCCGATGAAGACCAGATGATCCGGCGCGTTGCTCCGCCCTCCGACCGTGTCACCGCCGAGCGGGAAGAACTCGAGACCGGCCGCACCCAGGGTTTCGATGAGGTCGTCTGTGAAGTAGTAGCCGATGGTGGGCGGTGGAGGCACCTGAAACGCGCGGGCGAGAGAGTCGACGAACACGGCGGTCGCCTGAGCGCGGGCGCGTACGAAACCGCGTGTCGGGGGATACACGAACGTGACGCGGCCGATCGTTTCGTGATTCCAGCGGCGGGTCACTCGTGGCAGCGCGTTGGCCAGCACCCACCGCCCTCCCTCACGCGTCGCGTAGACCCGGTAGAGGGCCAGTGGCTGCAGGTCCTGCCCGGGATCGGACACTCTCCCGACGAGCGTGCGGATGAGGTAGGTGCTGTCCAGCCCGATCGCAGGAGCGAGGTCCACGACGGTGAACCTCGTGAACCCTTGGTACACATAGCTGCACAGCAGATCGACGACAGGCCACCGTGCCTGCTCGGACGGCGACCATAGAGGGGCCGGTTGTAGACACCCCGGGCGACTCGAGAGGTAGGTGCGCCACAGGGCGAAGATCTCCTGGTTCGGAATGGATCCCGTGTCGACTCCGAACCCGACCGCTACGCGCACCGTCGTATCGGCGCGTTGCGCGTGAATCGGCGCTACAGGAGTCCATGCGGCGGCGAACAGTAAGGAGACCGTGAGGCGCATGATTGCAGACGGATGCTACGGCCGCTTGGCCGTCGCGTGGCGTGCGAGCCGCAACTCGAGATGCCGCCGCACGTCCGGCCATTCCGCGGCGAGGATGCTGTACATCACCACGTCACGCACCGATCCGTCGCGCCGCAGGCCGTAGTGCCGGATCACGCCGTCCTGCTTCGCCCCCAGCGCTGCAATGGCCCGCTGCGAGCGAAAGTTGAAGTTGTCCGTCCGGAGGCCGACGACCTTGCACCCGAGGGTGTCGAACGCGTGGGCGAGCAGGAGCAGCTTGCACGTCGTGTTGACGTGCGTGCGTTGACGGCTTTGGGCGTACCAGGTGTGCCCGATTTCCACGCGATCGATTCCGCGGACGATGTCGTGATAGCGCGTCGAGCCGATGACGGTGCCGCTCGCGAGATCACGCACGGCCCAGGGGAGCATGTGCCCGTCCCGCTGCCCCTGGAGCGCGTCGGCCACGTAGGCCCGCATCCCCTCGGGCGGGGGGACGCCGATAAACCACAGCTCCCACAGGCGGCCATCGCCCGCCGCGGTCGCAAGCGCGTCGTGGTGGTCTTCGGTCAGCGGCTCGAGGCGGACGCCGCCGCCCTCGAGGGTGACGGGTCGCACGTCGATCATGGCTTCGCGGGGCGGGCCGGAGGGATCAGCGCAGTACCGATGAGACCGAGTTGGCGACGTTCGGACACTCCCCTGCCCCGCGCGCTCGCACCTCGAGAATCTGTCCGACTCGCAAATGGTGATTTCCGCCGTAGATGCTCCCCGAGTCCGCCCGGACGCCACGCAGGCGAACGTAGACCGGCTCATACGGCTTGGTCGCTTGGAGCCGGTAGCGGCTTGCCAGTCCCGAGTCGCTGACGCTCAGCAGCGTCTTGGGCTGGTCGCACGGGACCAGGGCCCCGGCTCCATCGTCGTTTACGTAGATACCGCGCACCTCGATCGAGCGCTCGCAGGCGGCGAGCAGGCTGGCGATCACGACGACGCTGAGAAGGCGCATGGGTTTAAACTACGGGCCGTTCGCGGGAACGGAAGGTAGCGCGTAGGTTAGCTCGGTCCACCAGCTGCCCCTCCCCTCCCGCAAGGACACCACCATGATCTTCAGCCTCACGACGTTCACGCTGATCCACGTGGTGCTGAGCCTGATCGGCATCCTCGCCGGTCTCGTCGTCGCAGGAGGGTTCGCGAGCGGAAAACTCCTCGGCCGCTGGGCGCTCGTCTTCCTGGTCACCACGGTCTTGACGAGCGTCACGGGCTTCGGGTTCCCCTTCGTCACGCTGCTGCCGTCACACATCGTGGGGATCGTGTCACTCGTGGTCCTGGCGGGTGTCGTCGTCGCGCAGTATCTCAGACACTTCGCGGGGGCGTGGCGCCGCATCTACGCCGCCGGCGTGGTGCTCGCCACATACTTCAACACCTTCGTCCTGGTCACGCAGTTGTTCCGCCGGCTGCCCGCCTTGATCGTCTCCGCGCCTACCCAGTCCGAGCCGCCGTTTGCTATCACGCAGCTCCTGGTGTTGGCGCTCTTCATCTGGCTCGGCGTTGCCGCGGACAGGGGGTTCCGCGCCGCGCCGATCGGGGCGGCCTGAAAGGGACGTCATCAGAGCGATGCCGCCAGACCTCGCGCCGCGAAGGGCCAGGTTCGTCCTCTCCACGACCAAGCACCGAAGCACACGACACCGAGCAGCAGCGCACCCAGTCCAAACGCGACCACCATGGGCGGCGTCGTGGCGAAAATGAAGATCCATCCCAGCAGAGCGACGAGACTCGGCATGGGATAGAGCCACATCCGATACGGCCTCGGCAGGTCCGGCGCCCGCCGGCGCAGCAACGTCACCGCGCCGATCTGCCCGATGAACTGCACCAGAATCCGCGTCGTGATCAATGCATCGATCACCATGCCCAGCGACACGAACCCGGCGAGGATCGAGAGGACGCCCAGCACGACCAGCGAGACGCTGGGGAATCCCTGGGACGGATGGAGGCGCGCGAAGACTTTGAAGAAGTAGCCGTCCTTCGCCGCCGCATACGGCACCCGCGAGTACCCGAGCAAGAGGGCGAAGACCGAGCCGAACGCGGTCCACAGGATCATCGCCGTGAATAGCGTCGCGATGCCCGGACCGTACGTCCGTTCCATGAGAACCGACACGATGAAGTTGGACTGCGGGTGCGACGCGGCCGGGACGAAGTCCCGCCAGGGGACGACGCCGATGATCGAGAGATTGACCGCGAGATAGATCACCGCGACCGCGATGGTGCTGATGAGAATCGACCGCGGGATCACCCGGCCGGGATTCTCGACCTCGTCGCCGATATAACAGACGTCGTAATAGCCGAGGTAGTCGTATACGCCGATCCGCGAGGCGGCGCCGAGGCCCACGAGAAAGCCCCGGGAGAAGTTGAACGCTCCCGGCGGAACGTCGAAGGCGATCTTGGGGTCGAAATGCCGTATGCCGGTCGCGACGACCGCGATGACGGTGACGACCGTGCCGATCCAGAGCGCCACGGTGATCGTCGCGATCGATCTGATGCGCCGGTACAGGAGTGCCAAGTTCGCGAGCCCGATGATGGTCACGACGAGCATCGTCTGACGCGTCGTGATTCCCTTCCAGATGTAGCCCAAGTACTGGGCGAAGCCGATGTACCCGGACGCGATCTCGAGGGGGCCACTGAGCACGAATTGCCAGACGAAGAGAAAGCCCATCAGCCGGCCGACCTGCTCGGCGCCATAGCCCTGGCGCAGATACCCGAACGACCCGCCGGATCCCGGCAACGCCGCCCCGAGCTCGCTCCAGACCGTGCTGTCGCACAGCACGATCACCAGAGCGACCAGCCAGCCGAGCATGGCCTGCGGGCCGCCGAGCGCGGACATGAGCAGCGGGATCGTGATGAACGGTCCGATCCCGATCATGTTCGTCATATTGAGCGCCGTGGCGTGAATCAGGCCGAAGCGGCGCTCCATCAGTGGTAGTGCGTCACAAAGCGAGACTCAAGGCGCGCCAGCTCACTGCGGCCTAAGGTGGGGGTCGGGACCACCCGGTGCAGGACGGGCAATGTACAGGCCACGTCCAGCGAGTCCGTCGGGTTGATACTCTGCCAACAGGCGTGTGGCGCTGAACGCTGAGAGCATCTCCTCGACTGTGAAGAGACCCAATTCATGAACTTCCGTCGCGTGCCGCGTTCCGTCCACGGTCTCAATCGTATACTCGAAGCGGAGGCGCGAGAGCCGACCTTCCACCTCAGTGGTGCCGAGTCGCTGCACCCGAATGCCTGGAGCCTCGGCTGCGCGGCTCGAAGGGTGGCCCGTGTGCATTTTGTCAGGCGAGAACCACGGTTCGACGATGACGACGCCGTCGGGTTCCAGATGCTTCCGGAAGCAGTGCAGGGCTTGTTTGACCCGATCGAGCGTCTTCAGGTAGCCGATCGAGCTGAACAGGCAGAGGATCGCGTCGTACTGACTGGGAAGCCGGAAATTGCTCATGTCCGCCTCGAGAAATCGCCCGGCGGAGTGCTTCGCCCGCGCAATCCGGAGGAAGTCCGGATTCAGGTCTAGGCCGTCCACCGTGAAGCCGTGGAGGCTGGCAAGCAGACGAGCGTGCTCGCCGGTGCCGCAGCCTACGTCGAGCAGCGTGCGGCAGGCCGGATGCAGGGACCGCAGCAGCGCCGCGATGTGCGCCGTCTCGGCCCGGTAGTCCTTAAAACTGGAGTAGATGAGGTCGTAGAGCTCGGCCGACTCCGTGAACACGAGGCTTGGGGCCTAGTCCCCTTCGTACTTGAAGGACACTTTGACCTTCGCGCGATAGCTCTCGACCTTGCCGTCTTTCAGCTGCATGTCGAGTTGCGAGATCTCGGCCACTCGGAGGTCGCGCAACGTTTTCGCCGCTCGCTTGATCGCTGCGGCAGCTGCTTTCTCCCAGGATTCGGGGCTGGTCCCGATCAGCTCGATGACTTTGTACACGCTCTCAGCCATGTGCGCCTCCTCGTTTGGAATTCTACTCTCCGTGCATGCGCTCGCCAGCTTCACATGCGTGTTGACTCAAGGCGTGACGGTCAGCTTGCTGATCGGGGCCAGGGAGACCTTCCGGAACTCGACCTCGGACCCTTCCGACTGCAGCGCGATCCGGCCGCGATCGGCCGTCGCGTCCGAGCCGTCATTCACCAGGTCCCCGTTGACCCAGACTCTGATCGCGCGGCCGACGGCCTCGATCACCATGGTGTTCCACTCGCCGACCGGCTTCTCGGAGTTGTCGGTCAAGTTCAGGATGCGTCGCGCCTTGCCCTCCGTGGTCCCCCATTGCGCCGGTGGTCCGCGCCGACGCTCCATGTCGGGCACGTGGATGTCTTCCAGAATGCACCAGAAATCGCCGGCGTTCCCGTGCTCCAACTGCACCTCGATCGAGCGCGGAAACATCGCGTAGAGGGCGCGCGGCGTCGACGCGTGTACCAACACACCGGAGTTGCCGGGCTTTGCTGGGAAGCGGTATTCGACGTCGAGCCGGTAGTCGCGGTAGCTCGAATCCGTGATGAGATGCCCGCGGGGCTCACCCAGGCTCACGAGCACTCCATTGCGCACGAGGAACGGACTGCGGAGCCGCGGGTTGGAGTCGGCGGCCGGGACGTCGACGTGCCAGCCCGTGAGGTCCTTACCATTGAAGAGGCTGCGTGGCTGGCCCTGCGACGCGCAGCGAGGCGTCCAGCCGAATCCTGTGGCCGCGCAGACGGCGACGATCAAGAATGGCTTCATGAGGCTCCCCCAGGACGTCCGGCAATGAAGTCGTCTATCTCGCACGAACTGCGCAGAATGGCGACGCGCTTCCCCTGATCGAGCGCTTGCAAGCGCTCCAGAATGGCTCCCCGACGTCGCGACGGATAGGTCCATATCCAGACGAGAAATTCCCAGCTCAATCGCTCGCGACACCCCGGTGGAAGCTCGGGGCGTTCACGGCCAAAATAGCGCAGCTGGCGCACGAGGACACGCCAGAGGCACAGCAGGCGGGGCAAATCGAGGAACACGACCGTGTCGCAGGCCGTCAGACGGAGGTCGAGCGTCCCTCCATAGTTGCCGTCGATGATCCACTCTTCACCGGCGACAAGCCGCCCCACGGTCTGCTGCCATTCGTCGCCCGGCGTCGGCTGCCATCCGGGCCGCCAATACAGGAGGTCGAGGTGGATGAGAGGAAGGCCCGTCCGCTGGGCGAGTCGCCGGGCGACGGTGGTCTTCCCGGTCCCACCGGAACCGATCACCAGCACACGTTTCATCGAAACCTCTCGAGCACGTCTGTTTGCACGGTCGGCATCGATCAATCGGCTCGGCGGCGTGAGCTGGGGTGTCCACCGCCGCGCCGCGCTGCGTCCCCGGTGGGCACAATGCTCGCCGTCTCGACCATGAGAATCACGCTGCGCACGGGAGCGCGAGTGCGATGCAAGACCCCCCGCGGTACCACGAAGCCCTGTCGCGGGCCGAGTGTGACCGAGCGTCCCTCGAGATCGATGATGAACTGGCCCTCTACTACATAGAAGAACTCGTCGTCGGCGTCGTGCTGATGCCAGTGATACTCGCCCTGCATCACGCCCAGTCGGACGACCGAGTCATTCACCTTGCAGAGGGTCTGGTTATACCACTGGAACTGGCAGGCGTCGATCAGCGGCTGGAGGTCGACAACGGCGAGATGAGGAAAGAGGATGTTGAGACGCGTCTCGTACGGGTACGCGACAGGCTCGGACACGGTGACACTCCCGGGGAGTAGTCGGCTGGCGGAATCATGAGCGCGGTACGGGATGGTCGGTGAGCACCGGCAGAAACGGGATCCACGGCCCGACCTGGTCTCGGTATTGCTTCGCCATCACCCTCGCTACCTGAGCCACATGTCCGAGGTCATGCACCACCCATGCGGCCAATAACTGACGCAGCGTCACACGGCCCAACGTCGGGTGTTCACCGGGGAGATCGAGCTCCGTCGCGGTAAGGTTCCAGGACTCGAGCTGCTGTACGTTCGCCGTCCGCAATCGCGCAAATTCGGCGAGGAGCGACGCCGCGGAGCGCCCCACGTTGCGTGCGCGGTGGCGGAATCGATCGTAGGGTTCGAAGCGGAGTTCGGGCCCCTGCGCCAGAATGATGCGAGCGCGCGGGATCCAATCGGTTTCCTCACCGTCGATGAGGTGTCCTACCACATCGAACGGACTGAATGTTTCGGGACCCTCGTTGGCTCGGATCCAAGAGTCGCTGAGACCGTCGAGCAGCGCCCGGAGCGTGGCGGGCGACCGTCGCAGCACTGCGATCGCGAGGTCCAAGTCGAAATCCATAGGTCTGAGGGCGTCCCCCGTGAGCTACCGCCACGCGCTCACGATGATCGGTATCACCAACATCTTCACGAGCCAGTCACCGGCATGGATGGCGGCGAGCTTCCACGGGATGTTCTCCCAGAGGACCGATCCCGTGAGCAGGATCACCGGGAACCCGACCCACAAGGAGAGGCCGAAGTGCACCGCGCCGAGCCCACCGCTGACGCCGAGTAGGGCCACGAAGCGCGCGATCACGTAGGCGAGGACGAGGCACCGGACCAGCTCGATGAGCAGCTTCCCCCCGGGCATCTTCGCGCCAGCCATCGCGGCGACAGGGTCCATGCCGCGCAGCCGCATCCACGGCTTGTAGAACAGCAGGGGACTGTACCAGAGCCAGCCGAGCACGAACACGGCGACTGCTGCCACGAGGACGGCCAGATAGTTAACGTGCACCATAGTTCACCCTCTCCCTTCACTGCGGTCACCGCGGGCCCGCGCCAAGCCAAGGCCGGCAGCTGCGGCCAGGCCGACAACAAACGCCGGCAGTGCGGTCACGACCGGCCATAGCACGAGCGCGAGGAAATGGGACGGTTGGTGGCTTGCGGCGGCCTGCGCGTGAACATTCGCCGCGACCGCCAGCGCGAAGGCCCCCAGGGCGACCGCCAACGATGCGTGCAGTGCCGTTGGCCCAGGCGAGCTGCGCAGCCGAACCTGTTCGTACGCAATGTGCGCCGCGAACGCGGCGCCGCTGATCGCCCAGGCGGCAAGCCGCCAGGTCATTCGCATCGGATTGGACGCAGCCCGACTGGCGAGCGCCGCGAAGGTGATGCCGGTGACAAGATACACGAGGCCCAAGAATAGCACAGCCCGGAGCCAACGTAGGAGTGGCGCGGCCATGAGCTCGCTTAAGCTGCGGGCGAATCGCCCGCCGGCGCAAGAGCGGCAGCCTCTCGAGAGGTCCTTGCGGAAGCAGCGAACCCGCCCCGCGACTCATGGCTCGAGGATCGATCGTAATGTGGGGGAGGTCCCGCGGCTACTCGAGAGATAGTCCGCGAGGCCTCCGAGCCGAAAACCAAAGTCGTGCACAAAGCGCGTCCCATCGGGAATTGGTCCTCCCTGGGCCTCACCCAGCCGAACAGGAACCTTCGTCACTTGCTCGACCAGATTTGCGAGGTGTTGTGTCTCCCACACCTCAGCCGGACTGTTGTAAATACGTTGCGGAAGTTCAGCTGCTTGGGCCAGAATGGTCAACATGCGGGCCACGTCATCGACGTGTACCAGCGATAACCGGGCGGTGGGAGCGAACGGGATGGCGATGGCAGGTTGGCCAGGCGACGCTAAGGTGTCAAAGATCTGGGAGCGCCAACCCGATGCGGTACTCTTGGCACCAGGGCCGACGACCCGCGCCATCCGCAACGCGACGAAACCGAAGCCCGTTGTGACGGCGAGCCTCTCACCGGCAAGCTCCACTGCCCGTTTCGCTGCGCCGTAGGGATCGTCTGGCGCCGCGCGGTCGTATTCGTTCAGGGCACGCGACCCACCCGACGATCCGTAGACGCTCATGGAGCTCCCGAAGACGAAACGCTCTACTTGATGCGTGAGCGCTTCGCGGAGCAAGCGGAGCGTGCCGGTCAGGTTCACTTCGGTTGCTATGATGGGATCGGCTCGAGAGGCCGTTGGAAGGATCGCCGCGAGGTGGACCACGGTTCGAATCGAGGTCGAGGCGAATAGGCGCGCTACCTGATCGTCTCTCCTGATGTCGCACGATTCCACGTTCTCGAGGGCATTGGCGTGAATATCGACCGCCAACACGCGATGCCCGGCTGCGCGTAACAGTGACGAAAGCCTCGACCCGACTTGGCCGCCGGCGCCTGTTACGAGGATAACGTTGCCGGCGGACCCGGAACGTATCACAGCGGATCCTTTGTGAGCGTTGGACGCGTAAGGCAGATCATCAGGCGTGAGGCTTCCATTGCCACAGCCCGCCTGCGGTCGCCCTCGGCAACCGGTGGCCCGTCTGGCGGGCCACCATGACGATCTGACCACGGTGATGAGCCTCATGCGCGACGAAGTAGGTGAGCACATGGCCAACATCGAGGGATAGGTTCCGCCACACGTACCCCTTCGACGGCGGCACTCGGCCCTCCGCCGCCAGGCCCAACGTGAGAAGCGCCTCGATCCCCTTGCCACTGCGTTTCAGTGCGGCAATGAGTTGCCGACGCGCGACGCGACGATGATCGACGCGAGTGGGAGCGGTGATCCCGTGCTCCCGTCCGAGCGTCTTGATCCACATGCAGCGTGCGTTGTGAAGGTGGGCCAAGATCATTCGGATCGTGCGCTGTGGCGCTCCAGGGATAGCGATGTCCCAGAGCACAGACGGTAGGTGCTGGACGAGGTAGACGCTGACCCGGTTGTTGGTCCTCCACGCGGCAACAAGCGTCGCTCGTAGATCGGGTGGCGGGGGCAAACCGGATCTCCCATCGAGAGTCGTGCTGATGTGAAGCGGCGGCCTAACGGCTCGCAGCTTTAAGCTGCGGGCACTCGCGCGCCGGCGCAACCGCCCGGCAGCTTCAAACGCTTGTTAGGCGACCGGTTCCAAGCCGTGGCCCACGAGCTTTACGTGCTTGTTAGGCTCGAGCCGGGACTGGCACTCGTTTATCCGGGTGGTCGCCATGCGAACCTGTTGGTATGGTGAGGCCGCCCATCGCTGGCCTGCGTCATGGCACGTCGATGGAGCTCCCAAGCCCCGCGACGTGCCAGTGGTCGTGCAGCGCCGTGGCGACGCGCTCGATCTCCGCGTCCGGTGTAATCACGAGATGCAGCCCTCCGAGGATTCAGTTCGCAGAACCACGTCGAAGGTCGAGGGGGGACACACGTGTGTAAAGTAGTACGCTTCGGCGGGATCCCACCGGGCGTGCCACTGCCGGAGGAAATCTGTCGCCTCACGGGCTGCGAGGCGCGTCTCACGCGTGGTCGGGGCCGCCTCGACCAGCACGGTCAGGTCAACAACGTCTGCGAGCTCGGGCCTCGCGGAATAGGCGCCGTCGAGCAGCACGACAGGCTTCGGACCACGCTCGGTCGGCGTCCTTTGCAAAGGATAGGTGCCGTCACGACGGGGACCGGCCGAGAAGTCGAAGGCATGCCAACGCGCCGGACGACCCGTCCGCAACGGCTCGAGCGCTTCGCGTTTCAGCCGGCGCCAGTCTATGGCATCTGCCGCCCGTTGCGCTGGCGTGCGGCGGTCCCATTCCGCGTCGCTCACGCCAGCGGCGAAGAAATCATCGCAGGGCACGATGACGGCGTCGATGGCCCGAGCGACCGCCTCCGCCACGGTACTCTTGCCAGAACCACTGCGTCCATCAATGGCCACGACCAGACGATGGGCGCTGCCCGAGCAGGCACGTATCGCGGCGACCACGGTGTCGACGGCCGGGCTCGGCATGGCTTGTGTGCGGTTGCTCGTTAGGCAGCGGCGAAGTGGGGATTCTCAATCAGGCCCACCAAGTTGCCAAACGGATCGGCGATCGTTGCCACACGAATGTCGCCACCGACGTTCTGCACGGGCGCCTCGAGACTCGCGCCGGCGCGAGTGAACTGCCGGACCGCGGCGTCGACGTCTGGTACGCCCCAGTAGGCCACCGCTCCACCCGCGCCCGGACGTACCCTCGTCGTGTCCGGATCCAGCCCGAGCTCGTAGCCGCCAACGTTGAAGCCGACGTAGAACGGCTCGTCGAAGTAGGGTTGAACGCCGAAGACCGAGCTGTACCACGCCGTGGCGCGTTCCAGGTCGGGTACATGATAGATGACGGTACGTAGACCGAGGATCATCCGCTGCTCCAGGGGTGTGGTGGGTTGGGGAAAAAGGGGTCGCTGCCTAACGGATCGCTCGTCTGCACGATGTCGGGCACTACGGCGCCGAATGAATGACCGATCAGCGGCCCGGCTCCCATACGAACGAGTTCCGCGCACTATACAAGATCTCTCCGCTCGGAGCACGAACCGTCACGACCGCGAACACGACCGGGAGATCAAGTCGGTTCGTCGCCAATCGAGTGAGAAACTTTCCCTCGATCGTGACGGTGCCCACCTGAGCGTATTCACAGCGGAGATGGATAGTAGGAGCATTGATGGTAGCCTCGAGGCAGGACACTGCCTCCTCAGTACCGGAGGTCGCCTGGGCGAATGTGACGACGGCCTCCGGACGAAGGCTGAAACCGGTGAATCGGAAACGACCTACTGAAAAGCGATAGCCGGGGACGTATCGCCCTTCGGCATCTGCTTGAAGCGCCGGCTTGAGCGGCTCCACGGCCGGTGGTGGTGGCGGCGGCTGTTCAAGGATGGTAGACCTGGGCGTGCGCAGTTGGCGTACGACAAGAAAGCCAACCGCGAGACCTACCGCCACGACCAGGACGAGTAGAATGTGACGCTTGCCGGACATGAGCCCTGTGGTTAATGGCGGCAGCGGCCAAACGGATCGCGTTGAAGCTGCGTGGAATCGCCTCTAGCTGCCAATCCGCCGCTCTTCCCGTGCCTTGCTGAGCAAACGCTCCGCGAAATCGAGACGCTCCTGTGTTTCTGCTAGCTCCTGTTGGAGGTCCTCGACCCGATGTTCAACTGCCTCGAGCCGCTCAGTGACGTCGGCCGATGGTGATTGAAGACGAGCGGCACGCAGACGAGCGATCCTGATCACCGTGTAAGCGGGAATCCCTACGAATATTAGAAGCGCGGCAAGAAACACACCTGGTTCCATGTGGCCTTTCTCTCTTGAGCCTGATACTTGCCAGCGCTGCCTACGGATCGCGCTTAAGCTGCGGGCGAGCCGCCCGCCAGCGCAAGGGTGTTGGACGAGCTCCGTGGTCGTCGATTGCGCGGCGGGCGCCAGCACGAAGACAGTGGAGCGCTCCTCTTGGAGAAGCCGCTACGTCGGTGCCCAGATCTTTCGCGCGTCGATCACCTCGGCCCTACCCGGCAGTGGCAACGGTTCGTCACAGAGAGCGAAGAACGCCAGCCCCTTGTAGGACGTCAGGTAGTACCAGCGAGTCCGAAAGAAACCGCCCCGGGCTCTGACGACGAGCGGAGCATCTTGCTTATGCAGAATGCGAGAGAAATCCTGGGGCTCGAGCCGGACGAGCGTACCCGAAGCCTTGATGGCCTGCGCGATTGCGGCGGCATGGGCGGCGGCTTCGGCCATGATCGAGAGCTCGTGGCTGCTTAGCGGATCGCGCTTAAGCTGCGGGCGACTCGCCCGCCGGCGCAAGAGCAGTGGACGACAGTCCCCGCCCGCCAGGGCACAACATTCCGCTTCCCTTGAAGCGATCACCGCCCGGCAGCCTCAAGCGCTTGTTAGGCGGCAGTCTCGGTCTCTTCGGCACGCACGAGTCTACCCGATAGCCAGCCTCGTGCGTTTCATCTCACGTGTCGTTCCAGCCACGGCGTGTCTATCGTTTGGGTGCTGTCCAAGGAGATCCCGCCCCGGACCTCTTTGTCGTCGTAGGAGCCGGTGATTGAGATCATGTCTTCGAGAGGTAGGATGTCAAGTTCGGCCAACTCGATTGGCCCCTGGTCGTAGGGACAATCGATCTTCTTTCTTCCATCGACCGTGACGATGACGTCCGCCGTTGCAAGGCCACCCCGGTACCCGTGCCCAACCGCCGGATAGACCGATATGGCCGTCTCGACCGTATGAGAGCCGATCGTTTCACGTCGGTTAAAATGACGAACCGAACCGCCTGCGATCAGGATGATGCCTTGGCGATCAAAGGATTCGAGATCTGCGAACATAGCCATTTGCGTCGCGGGATCGTGCACGAAGCCGGTTGTCAGACGGACCTGGCCTACGCGCTGCAGCACTCGGTACTCAATGATCGCGAAGGTGACATCCGCCGCCGGCGATGTTGGAAGCAACGCGATGACACTGAGTGCCGCCGCTAACGTTCTGGTTCTCGTAACTCCCCTTGGCATGTGCTGCCGCCTAACGGGGTGCGCCTAAGCTGCGGCGCCGAGCAACAATGATCACAAATGGAATTCTACCATAGCCGACGGGCGCCGTCAGCTTCAGGCGCGTGTTAGGCGGCAACTTCACCACCATCACAGATGTCGCAGAGAATCGAGTCGTGTCTGCAGCGAGGACGACAGATCGCCCACCTTGTCCCATATGATCGATGAACCCTGGCAGAAGCGCGCAGCTTGAGCCCCAAGCCATTGTTCGTAACCCGACGTCTTGATCGTCGCGAAAGGCGTCCACTCAGCCTTGCCTCTTTCCTCCGTTGGCATAAAGTCGCCGCACAACATGTACTGTTCCCTTCCACTAGGAGTCATAACGTGCCCAATGCGCACAACACGAAAGCGAACAGGATCTGGTGGGCGGTGGGTATGAAAATCAGTAGCGGCTGCGGTAAGCAAGAATTGTACGACCGAATCGATTGCCGTGTTCTGCAGTTCAGCAGGAAGTACCTGCGTGGGAGTTACTGTATGGGATTCACTGCGCGTGACGGGAGCCGTGCTGCAGGCTGCGAGACCTATCGTCGAAAATAGGACTGCAAGGTATCGCATGATTCTCCTCCGGTGCTGACGGCTTGGCGTTCTGCAACAGGGCAACTCCTCGCCAGCAGCAACACCCATCACACGACATACCGACCAACCGGCCGGGTGATGATGGCCAAGGGGACGCCACCGCCGCTTTGCGCCGGGCCCAGTGGCGAGATCAGTCCTCAGCTCACCGCTCTCTTCACGAGCGCGCCGATCTTTGCCTCTTCGGCGGCGGTCAACTCCTTCAGCGCGAAGGCGGTGGGCCACACGGCGCCTTCGTCGAGGTTCGCCGCGTCGCTGAAGCCGAACGTCGCGTACCTCGTCTTGAACTTCTGCGCGCTTTGGAAGAAGCAGACGACCTTGCCGTTCTTGGCATACGCGGGCATCCCGTACCAGGGTCTCGCCGAGAGGGCTGGCGTGCTGGCTTTGATGATAGCATGGAGCCGCTTGGCCATCGCGCGATCCGGTTCCGGCATCTCGGCGATCTTCGCGAGCACGGCGGTTTCCCCATCCGCCTTGTCCGCGCGCGGGCCGCGACGCGCCACCGCCTTCAGCTCTTGGATGCGCTCCTTCATCGCGATTCGTTCCTCGTCCGTGAATCCCTTGAACGTCTTGCCGATCGCGGTGGTGCTCTTGGCGGACTTCTGCGTGCCCTTCTTTGCAGGTTGGCTCAGAGAACCTCCTCATAGTGACTTTGGGTTGGAAACCTCGCCGCAGTTCGAATGCAGACCCGCGCTATTGTAAGATGGGGCACCTGCAGCGGCGCTCTCAAAAGGCAAAGGTCTGCTCCTCCGCAATCAGCATGATCGGTGGTCCGCCCGACGAAATCTTCGCCGCGTGCGCCAATGTCTCCTTCCCACCTGCCGACGCGGCACAGGCCTGCAGGGCTTCGAGCGATGGAAAATGGACCTCGGCAATCCGGTAAAACGCGGGCTTGCCCTGAGGCGAACCCTGGACCTTGGTCGCAACGAGCTTTGTCTTACCGCCGAGCTTCTTCACCGCCATAGGTACGTGCTCATCCTGATAGAGTCGCTCGAAGGCCTGCACGTCTTTCGGCATTGGGTACATCACTATGAGTTTGACCGCGGCCATGAGCTCCCCTCCTTGGCGTGCTAATCGCCAGGTGCGTCGTTGGTGCCGCCTAACGGATCGCGCTTAAGCTGCGGGCGACCCGTCCACCGGCGCAAGGCTGTGGGACGAAGTCCGCGCCCCGCCTTGGGGCCGCTCATCGATTCGGTCGGCGATTCTTGGGTTCATCCCCAACAATCATTGACCTATGCGCGTTGCCGGATCCCAGTGTTCGTCCGCTTTGCCATCCTTGAAACGCCACATATCGAACCAAGTCGTGGTGTAGCTCTGTGAGGAATCCTTGGCGTCCTTCGCTTCGTGGACGTACGCGACCACCACGAGATCGCCCTCCGCCACCACCGACACGACTTTCGTGTTCATCTTCTGCGGCATTGGCACGGGCGTCACCTTCCGGACCTCGGTGAAGAACTTCACCACACCATTGCGTCCCGACGCCGCGTTCGGATTGTGCTGGATGTACCGCTCGGTTAGGTACTTGTCTGCCAGTTCCCAGTGCCCCGCCTCAAGCAGGTCTTTTACAATGTGGTAGGCAACCTGCTTGTTCGTATTGAGCTTCGGGTCGCTGCTGTGGAACAGGGCGTCCGGATCGCGCGCGCCGACAACAGGTTCCTGTGCGTGCAGCGAAGGGCTGCCCGCCAGCAGAGCGGCCGCCAGTGGGAGGTGAAGGCGACAAGGCATGTATCCCTCCTCTATGGTTCAGAGAGCGCCCCGAGCTTGCGGGTGTCGCCGGCCTAAGGTGCCGGACGATGGCCGTGCTGCGCCAGCGGCACAACACGCCGCTTCCTTTAAGGCGATCACGCCCGCCAGCTTCAAGCGCTTGTTAGGCGGCGCCCTCGCGGCCAGATCGCCCAGATTGGTACAGATCCGACTCCGTCATGCCTGGCGGTTGTGCTGGGGTATCTCCCGAGACTTGGAGGCGCTGTCGGGCGGAGAACATGGGCCCGCGCATAGGCACATCACGCGCGAACGCCTGGAAGCCCACGGGTGGGCGGTTCACGTCGACGTAAACACCTTCCATTCCCCCGCGCATGAAATACGCTTCATGCCAGAACCCCGTGCCACCGGAGTCACGAATGAAGTTCTGCCACCAGATGCGGTGCGGCTCTGAGCGCGTCCACCGCTCCATGGACTCGAAGTCCTTCCAGTACCACCGCATGCCGATATGCAACGGGAAGAGGCGGAAAATGATGTTGTTTTCGAAATGGAGCAGGCCTTCAGGCCGGGCAGCACCGGCCTTGTCGATTTGGGGGCCAAGGCCAAGCAAGGTCTTGATGCCGGCGAAGGTGCGTACTCGCATGCCTAGATAAATGACGACAAGGTTTGGGAAAGCGGCTAGGTCCACTGCACGCCGATCGACTGGGGTAGGCATGGGCCGGCTCCTCGCGTGGCTTGCGTCTATTGACGCAGGGCCTTCTGCGTCGGCATCTGCGCAAGAAGCAGAACACTGACGCTTCAAGTCGTCAAGAGAGGAGCTGGAGCGGCGCCGCCTAACGGATCGCGCGTAAGCTGCGGGCGACCCGCCCGCCGGCGCATGGCTGGTGGACGACAGTCCGCGCCTCGTCAGGGGCACAACACTCCGCTTCCCTTAAAGCGATCACCGCCCGCCAGCTTCAAGCGCTTGTTAGGCAGCCCGCACCAAACCACGCCAACCGGGGCGACAAACCGACCGCCGTTACTTTGCTGGTATCAAATCGAACTTGCCGAACGTCTCCTGATAGAAAAGTGCCCCTTCTTTACGGTCTCCACCGCTCCAGTGCTTGTGGCCCCCCGGGATCCGGAGAAAATCGCCCGGACCAACACGCTTGGCGCCAGCATCGTCCCTGTAGAGGTAAGCGCCCCGTAAGACCACAAGCAAAACGTCAGCCGTGTGAGTGTGCAGGCCTGCGTCGAATCCAGGGCGGAACTTCGTAAAGCCGCCAAACGGCCCTGTGAGTGTATCTCCCCAGGCCACATAACTAGAGACGCCGGGAACCAGCGGCGCAAACTTCGCCGAACGTGAACGGGCAAAGATCACACCTGTGCCTTGTTCCCTCTGCGCAAAGACGACAGCGGTCGTCAAGGCCAGAGCAACTGAGACTGCACCCAGCGTCCAAGTGCGCTTCATTTCGGCCTCCGGTGTTGTTTGCTGTTGAACGATAGTTCGTGCGCGTCAGCGCACAACACTCCGCTTCCCTAAGAGCGATCACCGCCCGCCAGCTTCAAGCGCTTGTTAGGCGCCCGCCCCGCCTATGGCGTGATAAGCGCACTCTGTGCCGCAACATTCTGCCAGCGGCCATTTCGCTTGAGGTAAACGCGAATGTAGCGGGTCCTGCGGGCAAACGGCCGACCACCGTAGGTGCCAGCCCCCTGCTGCTCACCAGTAACGACGGCTGCAGTCGAATCGAACACCTGGACCTGCTCGTTGCTGACCACGAGAGTCGTCCACTGTATGACGCGGGCCCGTGTATCCTCCACGTTTTGCTGCTTGGTGCGGTGCACGCCATTCGCACCGATGTCTATGAAGTCATCCGCAAGGATCGCAGCGAGCTGCGTGGCGTCCCCACCAAGGTGGGAAGCGCGCCGCTGCGCTTCCAAACGCAAGACTACCTGGGCGAGAGAATCCAGAGGAGACACTTGGACCGCGAGGCCCAGCAGCGGGAGCAGGAACATGATGTGCATAGTGCGTGGGCGCCTAACGGATCGCGCTTAAGCTGCGGGCGACCCGCTCACCGGCGCAAGGGTGTTGGACGACAGTCCGTGCCCGCCAGGGCACAACGCTCCGTTTCCCTTACAGCGCTCACCGCCCGACAGCCTCAAGCCTTGTTAGGCGGCATCATCCCTGGACGGTGATTCCCCTGGCACGCGTTTCCCGGGCATGAGGAACGCCCCGAGTAGTGCAAGCAGCAAACCGCACAAGGCACCGACGAGACCCAGAACCGTGAAGAACGGCACCCGAGTGATCGCCGGTGCCGCCCCGCCATAGGTCGCGAGCGTGAATACGAAGCACAAGACGAACCCGTAAAGGGCGCCGGCAACCACGGCGGTCGCTCTGTTCGCTCGGTAGCCCAGAGCAACCGCCGCGAGCCCCCAGGGCACGAGCGTCCACCATTGAAGGGAGAGGCCATGCGCCGCGGCCCATCCGAGAAGAAGCGCGAGTGCGCCGGCAGCAGCGAGCCTTGGCATTGTCTCCAGTGGTGCCGCCTAACGGATCGCGCTGAAGCTGCGGGCGACTCGCCCGCCGGCGCAAGGGTGTGGGACGAAGTCCGTGCCCCGCCAGGGGCACAACACTCCGCTTCCATTAGAGCAATCAGCGCCCGCCAGCTTCAAGCGCTTGTTAGGCAGCATGCCATCCCCTACCCGCGCCCATTGTAGAAGTTTGGTCTACCTCGCATTGCTAAGAGGCCATGAACCGCGAGCTCGACTCCGATGAGCAGCAGACCCCCGTACCACCACATCCTCAGTGGTGGGGCGTCGAGCCGGAGGACGTGGGCTGAGGCGGCCATCAATACATAGAGCACTACGCCGCCAACAAACCACACCAATAGTCGCAGTGCTACTTGTGTGAGCCGGCCTTTCGAAATGCGCGCCCGAAGACCGTTCAAGAATGCAACCTCGACGTAGTGCCCGCCAAGCGAGAACCACAGAGCAAGGGCCGCAATGGGTAGTACCAACCTGAGGCTATGTCTCTGCACTGCAAGCACCACGCCCACGCTTGCGGCGAGAGCCACGTTTCTCGCCAACGTGCGCCTCAACGGCTCTTCGAATTGGCTCGCGCTGGTGTTTGGTTGCATGCTGCCTAACGGATCGCGCTTAAGCTGCGGGCGACTCGCTCGCCGGCGCAAGGGTGTGGGACGACAGTCCGTGCCCGCAAGGGCACAACACTGCTTCCTTTAAAGCGATGACCGCCCGCCAGCTTCAAGCGCTTGTTAGGCTGCAGCGAGCCGCCGTCGCTTGGGTCAAGCGTCGCTCGGCCGCGCGTGGAAATAGCTGTAGCCGACGCATAGCAGCAAGAAGAGAATAACCGTCGACCAACCGAACGCGTTGAAGAGACCGGCGAGCTGGCTTAGGAGCGCGATGACGAAACCGACTGCGAGTCCGGCAGCATTCCCGAGCTGGACGGCACGACGTGCTGGCGTATCCATATCTTTCCTCGCCAACCAAGCTGCAAGCCCGATCTGGATGGCCGCAGCCCCCCACAGGCGAGCCATGAAGGTTCCGGCCGGGTCGGTCGCCACGCCGTAGAGCGCCAACACGGACGCCGGTGCCAACACGAAGCCAATGCCGAACGCTAGAGCGAGAATCGCATGAAGGAGCATAAAGGCAGCGCGTGTCATCGGAACCTCCCCTCGAGCTACGACTCGGGTGCTCAGGTTCGGAACAGAGGCTGCAGCCTAACGGATCGCCTTAAGGTGCGGGCGACTCGCCCGCCGGCGCAAGGGCGTGGGACGAAGTCCGTGCCCCGCCAGGGGCACAACACTCCCTTTCCCTCAAAACGATAAGCGCCCGCCTTCAAGCGCTTGTTAGGCCGCTGGCCAAAGTTGATCGGCGTGCTAGATTCGCGGCGTGACACTTCTCGATTAGTTAGGAGCAGCACAATGATCGTTCACGGCGTGACCCCAATTCTCAATGTGTCGAACATGGACACCAGTTTTGCGTGGTTCGCCAAGCTGGGCTGGAAAGAGTTGTGGCGCTGGGGCGACCCGACGGGATTTGGCGCCGTTGGCTCCGGTCCGTGCGAGATCTTTATGTGTCGCGGCGGCCAAGGCGGACGCGGGAAAGGGAAGAACACGAGCACCTTCGCTAGTTTCGAGGACGAGACGCAAGACAAAGGCTGCTGGATGAGTTGGTGGGTCGAGGACGTGGATGCCGTCTATGAACAGTGCGTTAAGCAGGGCATCGAGGTGACGTGGCCGCCGACGGACATGCCTTGGAACGTGCGGGAAATGCACGTGCGACATCCCGACGGCCATGTGTTCCGCATCGGAAAGGGACTAAAGGAAGAGTAGGCGCTTGAGCCAGCACCGTATTGGCCAGCGGCCTAACGGATCGCGCTTAAGCTGCGACCCGCCAGGCGGCGCAAGGGTGTTGGACGAACAGTCCGTGCCCGCCAGGGCACAACACTCCGGCTCCCTTAGAGCGATCACCGCCCGCCAGCTTCAAGCGCTTGTTAGGCAGCAGCATAGCTATGAAGACGTCTGGCCGGGTGGGTCCGCGCGGTCACCCGGCGCTGGCAGGGCGCGGCCACTCTGGTTCCTCTGAGCAACCAGGGCGCGCTCGAGGAAATCGAGCCGTTCTTGCATGGCATCGAGTGCATCACGAAGCTCTCCGATTGCCGGATCAGGCGGCGCAACACTGGGAGGGCGGCGTTCAAGTCGTTTAGCAAAGGCGGTGGCGAATCGCACGACGATCACGCTAACCGCGATGGCCCCGATGACCGCCATGACAGGGATAGCTGGCTCCATCGGTTCGGCTCCGGCCTCAATGACTCGTGATACTGCTGCTGCCTAACGGCTCGCGCCTAAGCTGCGGGCGACTTGCCCGCAGGGCGCCGAGTAGTTGAACGATAGTTCGTGCGCGCCGGCGCACAACACTCTGCTTCCCTTAGGGCGGTCACCGCCCGGCAGCTTCAAGCGCTTGTTAGGCGGCACGCTACTCAGGGGCCTGGTTCACGAGAGCAAGACGGCTAACAACCGCGTTCGGTTCAAGAACCGTACCGGGCGACAACACCGCATTGGCGCCGAGGCGACAGTGATCCCCGATGACTGCACCGAACTTCTCCACGCCCGAGCGGATCTCTTGCCCCCGAATGTAAACCCTAATCTCTCTGTTTCGGCGCTCGTTGTAATGGTTTGCAATCACAGCGTCGGCCTCCACGTTGACATCGGCACCTATGATGGAATCACCCACGAAGTTGAGGTGGGCAAGAGTCGACACGGCAGAATCGATGGATCGAGAAAGAGGAATCTCGAGTGAAAGGAGCTTACGTAGTCGTCGATCCTCACAGAATACCGGACCTCTAGGGGCGCGTGCCGCCTAACGGACTGCGCGTAAGCTGCGGGGCGACTTCCAAGAGGCGCAAGGAGCCCTGCCCTGCACCATCAGGTCGCTGGCGCACAACCGGACGATTCCTTTAAGAGCCGGCCCCGTCAGCCTCAAGCGCTTGTTAGACGGCGCGCTCACTTTGCTGGCAATGAGGACGCGTACTTCGTGGCCACCTGTACCCATTTGCCAAGCTTCGCATCAGTCTTCAATCCCGCAGGCTCGACCAGAATCCAACCTTGCATTGGACGCCCGGTGAGATCGAAGCGCCGCGTGTGCGGCTGCGACAGAGCACCGTCCGTCTCGTCCGGGGCCAGCCGCACGAGGAGGTCGGACTTGTGAACGCCAACGCACATGTTGCCATTCAGAAGAAACGCGACGCCGCCAAACATCTTCTTCTCGACCAGGCCTTTGCGCTTACCAAGCGAGCCGCGAATTCGTTCCGCTAACCGTTCGTCGAAGGCCATGGATGGCTTTGAGTGGAGTGAACGCGCCGTCTAACGGGGTGCGCCTAAGGTGCGGCGCCGAGCTGTCATGTTCACAAACGCAATTCTACCACAGATGACGGGCGCCGTCAGCTTCAGGCGCGGGTTAGGCAGCGCGGCATCAGAACGAGCGGCACGCAAGGATCAATACAGGACCTCGTGACGAAGATGCACTATTGAGCCGCATCGCTTCGAGACACACGGGTTGCCAGCGATCCCGCCCGAGGACCGCGCCCAGGATCCCGCCTAGCAGTGCGCCCCCTAATGCCCCCGTGAGCCCTCCGACAACGCCTGCACCCGCCTTGCCGCACAAATGGCGGACAGGATCAGTGCACACCGCTGGTTTGATAAGGATCAGCCCCACGCCGAGGCCGCTGATTCCCCCGATCGAGGCCCCCCAGCCCGCCCCGGTCCAGAACGCGGACCTGCGTCCAGAGCGCCGCTCTAGTCGGACCATGTCGCGCACGGGAACCGACAGTGCAAGGGCCTCCGACCGAAGCATAAGGCGAAGTGAATCTGGGTGGACTGAATCCGGGACGAGTGAGAGGAGGATTCCCTCGCTGTGAGTCCCGCAGAACGGTGAAACCCGCGACATACCATGACACGGTCGCATCCAATAGCGAAGACGCTCACCAGGTTGGGGTAACCCGGACTGCGCTTGAGCATACGGTGAAAGGCCCAGGAGGCCGATTATGACAGAGAGAATCGGCGTTCGATTAGCCCGCACGAGGACCTCCTCAAGCGCCGCGCTGCCTAACGGATCGCGCTTAAGCTGCGGGCGACCCGCCCGCCGGCGCAAGAATAGTGGACGACAGCCCCGTGCCCGCTAGGGCATGACCCCACGGCTTCCTTTAGAACGAGCGCGCCCCACAGCTTCACGCGCTTGTTTAGGCGTCACCATGGGGGAAAGTGGTCGCTCGGCTGGCACCATTGTTGGTCTGGCCGACATCGGTATGAATCGACCTCAGCGCCACGCCAGTTGATCAATCGTACAGAGGCGTTGGGCGCTTTGCTGGCCATGTAGTGGTGACTGAATCGTTGAAGCAGCGCGTAGCCGTGAGGGAAGGCGCCCGCCCGAGTGTACTCGAAGTATAGGACGTCGCCCCACTGTTGAGGGGGCGCGTCCGGAAATGGTATGGCGGGACCTTCCCCGAACCGAAACAGCCGCATGCCCAACGAGTCTCGCAGCCATGCAGCAAAGGTCGTGCAAACCCAGGATTGAGACGAGTCCACTGCCGCCCCTTTCCAAGGCAGGGTGCAGGTCATGCTGAGGGTGTTGCGGCGCGCTCGCCAGCGTCTCACCGGCGTGAGCGTTGTATACCTGCTCGCCAGCGTGGTCACTTCGGTGAGGGTGTCCGTTACAAGAAGCGTGTACGTGTCCTCCAGGCCGTCGGGCCGGCGAATGACGATGTCGTACGCCCCCACCTTAGCAGGTAAGCGAACGGTCCCGCGCGCCGGACCGATTGCACTTGGACAGAGCTGCGGGCCCCTTGGCACGCCGGCCAAGTACAAGTCGATGTGGCTCCCCCTAGAATTGAGGGACATCCCGAGCGGTAGTAGACAACTGAAGGTGCGCCTCGTGGTGGCAACCATGTACAGCGACGGTCCGCTGTCGCGCGCCGAGGCCAACCGAGGATCAAGGTACTCGGCCAAGATCAAAGCGAAGGAATCGTTGACGGCCTGGTACTTAGTCGTGTCAGGGGGAGATTGGCTGGCCCAGGCAGGTGACGAGCACGCCAGTAGGAGGATCCCGACGACGGGAGGTGGCACAAAGTGTGTCATCGACCCTTCACGTGGTGACGCCCGCTTGTTAGGCCGGCGGCGCACTCAGGCCCGACCCTGCAGGCCCTTCGTGACGGCGTCGACAGCAGCATCCGCCAAGTCAAGCACCGCTCCCACGGCAGCCCGAACACTCTGCAGCAAACGGAACAGGGCCGGCCGACGGTACGGCTCCGGCGTGGAGCGTGACGGGCCCGAGGGGCGAGGCGGCAATGGTGGAGTCCCTGCCCCGACAGCCGTCGGTGGCCGACGCGCGGGAGGGACGAGCTCAGCGTCTTCCTGCGTCTGCCGCTCGAACTCCTCTTCGCTACCCGAATCCTTGTTCTCAACCGGGCCCTTGCGCTTACCCGGCTGCGTGTTCTTCTGAGGCTTCTTTCCCTTTCTCATATGCTCACGCTCGGCCTAACGGATCGCGCTTAAGCTGCGGGCGACCCGCGCGCCAGCGCAAGGGTGGTGGACGAAGTCCGTGCCCCGCCAGGGGCACAACACTTCGCTTCCTTGAAAGCGACCACCGCCCGGCAGCTTCAAGCGCGTGTTGGGCAGCACGCCCACGCACCTCATCAATGAACCCTTTCAGAACCGCCCCGTCTGTTGAGCACGTTGTCGATGCATCGAGCGACCGCTCTCTCAGGCGGACGAGGCCACGCTCCCCGTCGGACGCTAGAGTGGTCGCCCGAAGTACAAAACGTACCCGTCCGCATCCATGACTTCGAACCCGCGCAGTTGGTCCGAGTTGTTGCCAAGAGGCTCCCGGAACGAAACGCCACGGGATGTGAACTCCTCGGCCAGCGCGTCCGGATCAGGAGTATAGACGTACGCGTCCCACCTGGCCCAGTGATGCCGGCTGGGATTCGGCGTCGGCTGCACCTCAGGCGTGATGGCCTTGAGCATGAGCCGAACGCCGTCTCGCTTCAGCATGGCGAAGTATGGATCATCCTCGGGACCGAGAAACGTTAGTTCGAAGCCTAGGCGATCTTTGTAGAACGCGATGGCTGGCATGACATCGCGCACAATGAAGAACGGGGCGATGTAGCCGAGTTGTGCCTGAGTGGTTGGCGCAGTCATTGGACCTCAACCCTCGAGTTGCGACGGTCCTGAACGAGCCGGCGTACTTTCATCAGCACTCACTAAGAGCGGCAAGCGGTTGGGTGCTGCCTACCGGATCGCGCTTAAGCTGCGGGCGAACCCGCTCGCCCGCGCAAGGCCGTGGGACGACAGTCCGTGGCCCGCCAGGGGCACAACACTCTGCTTCCATAGAAGCGATAAACGCCCGCCAGCTTCAAGCGCTTGTTAGGCCGCCGATGCCGGGAAGTGTTCGATCAACGATGCCAAGGACCGAGCCCGCCGAGGGCCAGCGCGGCCGCAAGCACTACGATGGCCAAGACGAGAAGAATGCGCCGGCGCGCTCGGCGGACCGCGTGCCAGACTTCGAGGTCAACGAAGTAAAGGCCCGGTGCCCCTTCCCGCAACACCGCGTGGTCGCGCAACCGCTGCACCGCGAGCCCGTCGGGAATCCCGAGTGCTTCCAGGGATTGGGCCGCCGCGGGGCTAGTCGCACCCCCGCGTGCGAAGGCTTCGACCGCGCGGCGCTCCTTGCGTAGGATTATGGCGGCAACAGCGGCGGTTCCCATAACGGTCGCACGACCTCGTGGCGGGATCGCGCTTAAGCTGCGGGCGACTCACGCGTCGGCGCAAGGGTGGTGGACGAAGTCCCGTGCCCGCCAGGGGCACAACACTCCGCTTCCCTTAGAGCGATCACCGCCCGCCAGCTTCAAGCGCTTGTTAGGCCGTGCGCTCAACTCGACGGCCTGGTGGGTAAGCGGATCTGGATGCCCATGAGCAGATTCACGCCGACGGCGGACTCACGATCGAGGATGTCAATCAGATAGACGTCGGCGAACGGACGAACGTAGGGGGTGGGAGCTTCCAGACCCAGCACGATAGCGTCAGTGAAGTTGCTGCCGGACGTGTCGAGTTGGAGGCTCGTGTTGCGCAAGCTGCTGTGTATCAGGATGAAGCCATAGCCAACTGACGCGAATGACACCGAACCTCGAGGCCTAACGCGCACGGTCCAATAGGCCTGCCACGCTGAGCCGGTGAAGCCGGTGGCTCCGGGCCAGTTGGTGAAGACGCTGAGCGCGCCGGCGGTCTCAAGGGGACCGATGATGTGAACAGAGGCCTGCGCGCCGAGCCGCTCGTCTTCCCAGTGACCGTCACTGAGGTTGACGCCGTAGTGGGCGCCAACACGAGCCGTTTGAGCCACGGCGGCGCACGCGACCAGGGGCACGAGACCGAGGAGAAGTGTGACCGCAAGACGGTAGCTCATAGGAGCCTCCGAGCGCATCGGCCTAACGGATCGCGCTTAAGCTGCGGGCGACTCGCTCGCCGGCGCAAGGTCATTGGACGATCAGTCCGTGCCCGCCAGGGCACAACACTCCGCTTCCTTTAGAGCGATCAGCGCCCGCCAGCTTCAAGCGCTTGTTAGGCAGCCGCGTACCCGCGTGGCCGTGGAGGCCAGGCTCAGGGTCACTTGACTATCCAGCCAATCACCTCAGCGTGCCCCACAGCGACAGTTGTCTCGCCTTTGGGCTCATCACCTTGGGCCAACGAGCGAATCACGATCTTCTCATCACAAGGATACGCGATCAGTGTCTCATCCGGTGATACTTCCGCATGCCAGGATCCTCTACATGGGGGGAGTGAGAGATTGACCGCTTCGCGTTCGGGGAAGGCCATCGAGAAAAACTGCCGGAGAGGTGAGGCGCTGGATCTGTCGTATATCAAGTGCACGCCCAGAACGCGATTGCTCTTGGGAAAAAACGAGTATATCTCGCCGTTAATCCCGGTTCTCTCGACGCGCCCCTCCGGAAGGTGGATGAGATCGTACTGGGTCTCGTGCTCTGGACCTGGCCACCGTCGTACCAACACTAAACGCCCATCAGGTGACCAGCTTAGACTCGGCAGGCCAGCGAATTCGTTTCCTTCGAGACTAACCTCTCGGCCGACCTTCCCAGAGCTCGTGCTCCGAATAACGAGCCTCTTCGGGTTGTATAGAAAGTACGCGATCTGCTCGCCGTCACGAGACACAGCGAACGCGATCATACTCTCAACATCCGAGATTTTTCGGACAACGTTCCTTCCGTCTAAGGACAGTTCATACAGCGATGATGTACGTCGTGGATCGCCCGGACCGCGTCGCATACCCATGAGTGCGATCGCTTTGCGCTGGGAGGAATTGGTGGCGACGATGCCGTACACGGCCGTTTCCCCACCACCTTCGCGATTCAGGACCATGACCGGCAGTGCCTCGTCCGAAAAGACCGACGCCGTCTTTCCACTCAATGGCTCGACCGCAAAGAGACGGGTCACGTGAACCTTCGGTATCTCGCCGAACGGCAGGCCGCGTTGCCGTGCTTGTTCCGGAGTGAGTAACGGTGTGACGGTCTTCACACCGTAAACGACCAAGTAGCCGCCCTGCACGGCATCCAGTGGGAGCGGGCTTCCCGCTGTTCCGGTGGGAAGAATGAAGGCTGCAATGGCGACGCGGAGGTACACTCGGGTGCCCTCAAGGTGTACACGCAACGGATTGGGGCTCATAGTGCGAAGGACACGCACGCTCTTGGCGGAATGACGTGTGCCGCGGCTGCCTAACGGATCGCGCCTAAGCTGCGGGCGACCCGCCCGCCGGCGCAAGGCCGTTCGACGAAGTCCGTGCCCCGCCAGGGGCACAACACTCCGTTTCCACTAGAACGATCAGCGCCCGCCAGCTTCAAGCGCTTGTTAGGCTGCTGACGCACCTGCTGCGAGATCACACCCCGAACTGGCGGAGATGATGATCAAGATGCTTGTGCAGCATCACGCCCCAGCTTCGCCCGGAAATGCGGCCAAAGACACGGCTCGGTGGCCACGGCGCCGCCGGTCCCCGATCAACAAAACGGTCAACCAACTCGCGTAAGCGACTGACGTCTGCTTGCCAGGTCGTTGGCCGCGTGGCGAGAAATTCGGGCGGGCTCCGTCCCTTCCCTTTCGGCCAAGGGATCACGTGGATCGCCAACCAGTTGAGTGGCGCATGGCTCAGTGGGCCAGAGGGCGGCGCGGTCTCCAGCTCCCCAAGACCGTGCCGCAGATCGCAGCTCACATGGCAGACCATCTCTGGCGCCGTGAAACGCCCCCAGAGCGGCTTGCGATCCGGTGCCAAGCCGGCGATCCGGTCGAGGATGGCATCTCGGGTCTTGGGGTCAAAGAGTGAAGGCATCGCCTGTCCGTGCCCGGTTGGGGCACTACACTCCGTTTCCACTAGAACGATCAGCGCCCGTCAGCTTCAAGCGCTTGTTAGGCGGCGGGCATCAGGGCGCCTTTGACTCCGTGTGCATCACCGTACGCCAATGCTGACCACGCATCTGCCAAACGCTCGCTACCCAGTATATACCAGACAAGTCCTTGCCGCCCGACTCGGCATTCACAACCACCTTGTAAGTAAGCAGGACGGCCTGTGGGCCCAGACGGTGAACTGTGAAATCGCTGAGATGGAACTCTCTCAGGTTGGCTGGGCGTACTTGCGATATTTCGGTATCGCGATTGTGCAGGCCTTCGGCGTAAACACCAACAAACGATGAGTCGAGGCCAGCGCTGAAGGCGTCTATCCGCTTATCCTTGACCGCCTGCCACATGCCCGTCTCTCTACTCATCCAGTCGACAGAAGCTTGGGCCAGCGCTGACGTGATGCTACAGAAGAGCGCGCCGGTAATCAGCCACACCGCACGCATCGTGACCTCCCGGAGTAAGGATTGAAATTGTCCTCCGCGTAACGGATCGCGCTTAAGCCGCGGCGCGCTGAAGAAAGATTCATTCCCTAATCTACGCGCGCCGTCAACTTCAAGCGCTTGTTAGACGGCGCGGTCAACACAACGCCACCCGGATAATTATCACAGCACATCGCCGGACGCCACCTCACTTGTGCTGCGCCCCGGTCTGCGCCTCTCGAAGCCGATGCGCACGAAAGAACGCCCACATCAGGCTCGATGCGTCGATACTGTTGCTGGTGCGCCCGACGAACCATTCCGGCAGCGGCTGGCCACCGGGCCAGGTGTGGCCTCCTCCTCTAATGGTATAGAGCACCACCGCCGCGTCGTCAGCGCACTTCGTGTATTCGAGGCGCGTGACGTCCGTCGCGACCACAGAATCGACTGGATTCGTTCCGCACCGGTTTCGTCGGGCCCAACTCGCCGTAAAGGCACGGACGCCCTGAAATCGCTGAGGGGCAACCCACGAGAACCCTCCCTTGTACGGAGCAGCCGCATCGGCGGTCCCGTGAAACGCGATCATCGGCACCGGTCGCTGGTCCGTGCACCAGCTGAACGGCACCAGGAGAGCAGCTCCTACCATCCCGACCGCGGCGATCCGGTCGGACAACGTGCAGGAGAGCGCGAACGACATGCCTCCGCCATTGGAAAGCCCGTTGGCGTAGATCATCCCCGGATCGATGTTGTACCGCGCCTCCAGTGTGTCGATCAGCTCGGAGATGAATCGGACATCACGCGAGGGTCCGGCGCCGCCGCCCTCGTGCCAGACCCGTGGTCCGCCGCCGCCCTCTCCCGACGGGTACACGACGATGAAGCCATGCTCGTCCGCCACGCGGTTCCATTGGCTCGTTTCCTTCTGGGCCGCCCCCCACATGCCCGCGCCGTGCAGGCTGATGACCAGCGCCGTTGGCTCCGCGCGATCGTAGCTTCTCGGCACGTAGAGTACGTATTCGCGCTTCCGCCCGGAGGACATGAACGAACCGTTGGGCCGGTTCGCCACGCGGAACGACACCGCCTCGACCAGCACCAGCAGCACTGGCAGGCTCAACAGCGCCAGCACCGCGCCGATGGCGTGCTTTCCCTTCCGCATGACGGTTGGTGCGGTCACCGATGCCGGTTCCACGCGAGCGCCAGCGGCGCCGCCGAGATTCGCGCGAGGGGGACCGCCAGGATCGCGATGAGCGCGAGCACGTAGCGCGCGACGAAGGGCGTGGAGAAAAACCACACGAGCACACCGTAGAGCGCGAGTACGGCGAGGACCCAGCTGGCCGCGCCGGCGACGAGCGCGCGGTCGCCCAGCAGCCGGCTGCGATCGAGGCGCGTCGCGATCCAGGCGGCAGCGGACATCTTCAGGCCCACCAGACCGGCCAGGATTAGGGGCAGCGCGTTCCATAAGGCGCGCTGCCCGCTTGGGCTGTCGATGATCCACTCCACGATCGGTCCGAGCAGGATGAGGAACGTCAGCGTGAGCAACACGCTCCCCTTGACGATCCATTCACGGCCGGTCAGGCCGATGTGCAAGCTCTGCACCAGCTGCTTCCAGGTCGCGACGATGAACCCCGCCAGGATGAGGAGCACGACCGTCGCCGCGCGGGGCGTCCCGATGGCGTCATTCATGCGCCGCGCCCGTTCCGTCACCACGGACCAGGTGCCCGACCACTCGAGCGCGAGCGGCATCGCGACGAGCACCAGCAGCCACGCGGCCAGCGTGCTCCACATCGCCATCTTCAGCTTGGCGGCGATGAGCTCGGCGCTGGTCAACGGCCGCGTCGCGATGAACGGCGGCACGCCGTAGGAATCGCGCACCTGGGGATTCGGCTGGCTCACGGTCCATGCCGTGAAGGCGGCCATGAACGGCGGCGTGATCAGTGCGAGAAACAGTATTTCGAAGACGAATGCCGGCGCGTCCTTGGCGAGCCAGAGCAACGCCAGCTCGAACGGCAGCAGGAGACCCACGAGCGCCGGCAGCGACCGGCCGTGCCGCCGCCACTCGAACCACGCTTGAGCCCGGGCGGGCGAAGGAAAATGGTCTCGCCGGCGGGTCAGCACGGCGTTGCTCGCAGGCCGGGCGAACATCCCCCGCCAATCGGGCACCTCGCCGCGGCGAGCCCGGCCAACGGCGGAGCAGGCGGTGACGTACGCGAGGGGCAGCTGCGGCACCAGGAAGGCCACCATCATGGGCTCAGGGACCTGGTAGTGAATCGCCAGCAGCGCGACGGCATCCAGCGTGGCCAGCCACGGCACGGTGACGATCGCCCGCAGCCCCGGCAAGCCGTAGGGCATCCACATCAGCGCCTGCGTCCACGCGAGGAATACCGCGGCCAGCAGCGCCGGCCAGATCAGCGGAAGCTCGATTCCCCACGGCCACCGCGCGGAGAGCGCGGTGACCAGCCACAGGATCGTCACGGCGGCGGTTCCATACAGCATCGGCCAGCCCACCAGGGCGGCGGTTCTCAGCGGCAGCGCGAACATGCGGGCGGGATAGATCGATGGGCGCGCCCCGAGGTCACCGGCAAGGCCGAAACTGAACGCCGCGAGTAGATAGAAGTACGTCGCCGTCAGGGGCGTGATCACCACGGCTGCCCTGCCATCGGGCGGATCCAGCCTGATGGGCTCCATCGGCCTGAGGAACAGGAGCTTGATGGCCGCCAGGGCAAGCAGGTAGCCGGCCATTGCGATCAGGGCCCAGAGATGCCGCCGGCGAAACTCCCAGCCCATTGCAAGAGCAGGGGAACGCATGGCTTACGCGTCCGCGGCTGACGCTGGCGTCCCGACGTGGGCGACGAAAATCTCATCGAGAGAGGGAACGCGCCCGGCGATGCGGTGGGACTCTCTGATGTCGTCCAGCGGTGCGCTCAATACGATCGCGCCCTGATGAATCATCGTGACGTGATCGGCGACCTGCTCCACTTCCTGCAACAAGTGCGACGAAAAGAGCACCGTGCGGCCTTCGTCGGCGATGGTGCGAATGACGGCGCCGAGTATGTCGCGGCGAACGATCGGATCGAGGCCGGACGACGGCTCATCCAGCACCAGCAGCTCGGGCCGATGGGCCAGCGCGATGAGCAGTCCCATACGCGCCTTCTGCCCCCTGGAGAGATCCTTGATCTTCGCCGCCGGATCGAGCGCGAACGCCCGCCGCAGTTCCTCCGCGTAGGCGTCATCCCACTTCGGATAGAAGGCACTCGTGTAACGAATCAGCTCGTCGACTCCCATCCAGCCGGGGAGGTCGTTTTCCTCGGACAGATAGCCAATCCGCGAAAGGACGGCGACCGGTTCGGCGACCGGATCGAGGCCGAAGACGCGCACCGAGCCCCTTTCCGCCCGTAGCAGACCCAGAATATGTTTGATGAGCGTCGTCTTCCCCGCTCCGTTTGCGCCGACGAGGCCGTAGACCGCCCCACGCGGGAGGGACACGCTCACCGAGTCCAGGGCCGTCGTGGCACCGAAGCGGCGCGTCAGCTCCGACACGCTGATGACCGATTCACTCACCCTCGAGCCACCGCCTACGCGTAAAGTTGCCTGGTTGTGATTGCACGGACACTCTCGATGCAAGCGCCGCGATGATTCGCGCCGCCTAACGGATCGCGCTTAAGCTGCGGGCGAACCGCCCGCCGGCGCAAGAGTCTGGGACGAAGTCCGTGCCCAGCCAGGGGCACAATACTCCGCTTCCATTAGAACGATAAGCGCTCGCCAGCTTCAAGCGCTTGTTAGGCCGCGGGATTAGGGAGACCGACGCCAGAACGGCTGGTCACCGAGGATTGGCGTGGCAGCCTTCCACGAGCGCTCAATGCCATCGACCCCGACTAAGACTATGTGCGGATCGCTGCGACCTGGGCTCGTGACAGGTCCGATGCGCCAGTAGACAATCATGGTTCCGTCTGGCGACCATCGCGGACGATAGTTGTGGTAGGGAGTCGCGTCCGTAGGCGAATGCGTCACTTGGCGGACAGTGCCGTCAGAGATGTCGATAAGCCAGATCTCCTGTCCCTGCGCGGGGGTGCCGGTGACGTATGCAACTTGTTGACCGTCGGGCGCCCAGGCGGGTTGGAAACCCAGAAGGACCCTTGCCGGGGACGGCAGTCTTCGCGCACCCGTAGCAGCGTCGACGAATAGTAGTCTCCCCTCCGAATAGGTGGAAACAGCGAGCCAGCGACCATCCGGTGACCAATCGAGCCCACCTGTATCAAAGCCGTCTGGAGCGAGTTCCCTGAGGCCTGTGCCGTCGATGTTCATGACATAAAGGCCCCACCCGTTAGGAGCGCTGATGGGCCCGCGGAAGAACGCGAGTTGGGCTCCGTCAGGGGACCACGTCGGACACCAACCCGACGTTAGCCACGTCTCCGCTCGTGATGGAACATCGATGATTGCGATCCGATTGGTCGTACTTCCTGCAAAGGCGATCTTGCGGCCGTCTGGCGAGAAGGAAGGGCAACCCGGTCCCTCAGTAGGGGTGACCAGTACACGCCCGTTCGATCCGTCCGGTGTCATGGCAATTATGCCGCCGGTCGAGCCAAGTTCGCCGCGATAGGCTATCTCGAACGCAGGCTGGTCAGGGCCCGTCAAGCAACCGGTCGCGAGCAGTGTCGCGAAGGCGAGAGTCGTAATGCGATACGCAATCACACGATTCTCTCCTCCCACCCTTGTGGCTCCGCGGCCTAACGGATCGCGCTTAAGCTGTGGGCGACTCGCCCGCAGGGCGCTGAACGATAATTCGTGCCCGCCAGGGCACAACACTCCGCTTCCTTAAGGCGATCACCGCCCGCCAGCTTCAAGCGCTTGTTAGGCCGCTGCCACCACCGAACGCCGAGCCATAGTGGAGCAGCGTATAGCACGATCGCCATTGCTCCCCGCGAGCCTGGGCTTCTCTGACTCGGGCCATGCCCGCCGCGTGATACTCCGGTGCTAGCAAGCGCATAGCCGAGGAGCACTTGGCCGCCAACTTGGTCACGAACTCGTCACTGAGCGGTATCCATCCTTCAGCACGTTCCCGGGCAAGAAGTTGCAGGCCGACAGCGCTCGCATGCTGCTGGAGCGACGGCAGCGATGGATAGCGCTGGAGCTCAATGGACAGGGTCTCAGGGAAGAACTTCGTTAGACTGCGTTGCCGGAACGTCTCCTCAGAGTCCGTCACGAACACAAGCCGGCTGCCCGGCTGAAGAACTCGGGCGCACTCGGAAAAACACGTCGCGAGATTATCGATGTGGTGGATCACGTCGACCGTAAAGACGAGGCCACAGGACTGATTACAAATGGGGAATGCTCGAGAACCGTCGGCGGCTAAGTACTGGGCCTGAGGAGCTCGCTTGGCAGCTTCCCGGAGCATGGGTTTGGAGATGTCGAAACCTGCGTACAGCAGGTCGGGCCGCCACTCGGCAAGAGCGCGCAGGTAGTTCCCGGTACCGCAGCCGACATCGAGGACCACTGTGCGTGGAGCAAGCGCGGTCAACAGCTGAGCTAGAGGTGCAACGACCCATGGTACAGCAGAGCGAGTCCAGGCATAGGTCGGAGCGACGTCGTCGTAGTCTGTTGGAAAATGTTGCCTGCTCATCACGGGGAAGTGGCGCAGTTCGCCTGGTGGCAGCGGCCTGACGGATCGCGCGTAATGCGGGCGACCCCCCGGCCGACGCAAGAGTGGTGGACGATCGCCCGTGCCCGCCAGGGCGCAAACACTCCGGTTCCCTTAGAACGATACGCGCCCGCCAGTTTCAAGCGCTCGTTAGGCCGCTGCCCCGCGCCGGACGTAGTTCGATCGTCGTCGCGCGAGACTTCGGGCTCGCGAGATCCTTTGCAAACCTCATTTCCCAGGATGCGACGTACTTCTTGACATATGCGCGATCGACTGCGGCCTTGAGACGGGCACTCCGAGTCCGGACGGCGCGCACCGGAATGGTACGATTGCTGAGTTGAATGAATCCGCGCGGATCTTTGAGGAACGTCCGATACCAGCTGTGGGCCTTAATGCTCCACGACCGTACGAAGAGCCGGCCCTCCACCACCACACCCCAGATGCCAATGAACCGGTGCCTCGCTCCGGCCTTGATGCGGACCGTCTTGCCGTCGCGCAGGATCCCGAGAAGCGGCGCTGAAAACCGGCGGAGAGAGGGCATGCGAACTCCGGAACGAGCAGCGGCCTAACGGATCGCGCTTAAGCTGCGGGCGACTCGCCCGCCGGCGCAAGGGTGTGGACGAAGTCCGTGCCCCGCCAGGGGCACAACACTCCGATTCCCTTAAAGCGATCACCGCCCGGCAGCTTCAAGCGCTTGTGAGGCCGCCGCTCATGGGAACGCCGCTTGGAACTCGCCTCGCAAGAGCGAAAGTGCCTACTGCGGACGTGGCTCCAAGGATCCCGCTGAGCGAAAGAACAAACGTGAAGGGCACGAGCAAATCGGCAAACGCCAACTGGAACCATGCGACGGTCAAAAAGATTGCTGAGGGCGTTAGTGCCCCGATCGCTCCGAGGCTGGCGAAGCGACGGAAAGTAAGCTGGGCAAAGGAGCCATGCCGTTCGGCCACCGCCAAAGCTACCGCGAACCCTGCCCCGCTAGCAGCGCCCCAAATCGCCCAGAGAACGGCCCAGGTGCCTACGACCGAGAGACCTACACGAATGGGCATGCCGATCTGCAGCGTCAGGATACGATATACGCCCAGAGCGACTCCCGGGAACAGCCACAGCACTCCCCACAAGAGAGCGGTCCCCAAGACGGCACGGAGTATTCGGAAGACCTTCACGTGTCGAAGCTCCTTGTGGCGGCCTAACGGATCGCGCTTAAGCTGCGGGCGACACGCCCGCCGGCGCAAGGTGTTGGGACGACAGTCGGCGCCCGCCAGGGCGCAAACACTCCGTTTCCCTTAAAGCGATCACCGCCCGGCAGCTTCAAGCGCTTGTTAGGCGCCGCGCTGCGACATGCGGTTTCATGGCACGTCAATGGTGCTGCCAAGCCCTGCGTACAGATACTGGGCCGCAAAAACCCGCTGTAAGGCCGCGAATGCGGGCTCTCCCGTGCAGTGTCCCGGCCCGATGCGATCGACGTGCCAGTGGTCGTGAAGCGCCGTGGCGACGCGCTCGACCTCGGCGTCCGGTGTAATCACGAGGTGGAGCCCGCCGAGGATCAGGTACACGTGATCAGCGACCCGGGTGGAGGCTTCCACAATCGTTTCAATCCCCGGGTGGGAGCATCCGACGAGCAGGACGAGCCCGTTCGGCGTTCGAAGCGCTAGGGAGAGCTCCCGCAGCTCCAACGTGCCCGGCTTCTGGGAGACGGTAGGAATGATGGATACGCCTGGGGCGACCTCGGTGACGCTGTCCACCCAGACGAAATGAGCTGTCGGCCAAGCCGTACCGAAGGTGAGTTCGGCCGGCGGATGGCCGTCGAAGTACCGCATGCGGCTCGGCAGCGTGGTATCGGAGCGATAGAACGTCCCAGGGAGTGCCGCTCCAAAAACCCCAAAGCCCTCCTTGGGCGCATAGATCTTGACCCCGGGGTTTACGGTCAAGAGGTAGTTCAAGCCTGCCGTGTGGTCGCCGTGACGGTGCGAGATGACCACGAAATCGACGGTTCGGAGATCGACTCCTAAGGCGCGGACATTCTTGGCGAAGACATCCGCGTTGTTGCCAGTGTCGAAGAGGATCCGCTTCCCGTTGTACTCAACTAGCGCTGCGAAGCCCCAGTCCCGAGTGAGGCCGGCGCGGCTCCCGAAGGCATCGTAAAGGATCGTAACGCGGTTCGGCGAAGGCAGCGGGGTGGCGTGCGCGGGCAGCACAACAGCAGCTGCCAGAATGAGACACATTGGATGGGCAAGTCGCATGCGGCCAACTCCTCTCAGTCGTTGACGCCCGAGGCCCAGGATCTCTGTCGAGTGCGTGGTGCACCGGTGTTCATCGCGCGCGCCTAACGGATCGCGCTTAAGCTGCGGGCGACGCGCCCGCCGGCGCAAGGATGTGGGACGACAGTCCGTGCCCACCAGGGCACAACACTCCGATTCCATTAAAGCGATAACCGCCCGCCAACTTCAAGCGCTTGTTAGGCGGCCAGCTACCTTGCTGGCACTAAGTAGTCGTGTGCGGCGACGATCTGCCAACGCTGGTTCCGCCGGACCCAGGTATCCGTGAACCGGTATCGGCGACTGAACGGTCC
>Ga0209161_10000067_pt1 | contig 69964 bp, 57 predicted proteins | sample GraSoiAngelo_155_FD_186169 | JGI IMG/M metagenome (GOLD analysis project Ga0209161, IMG submission 186169) | Grasslands soil microbial communities from the Angelo Coastal Reserve, California, USA - 14_1009_13_30cm (SPAdes) (version 2) | ecosystem: Environmental > Terrestrial > Soil > Grasslands... | reverse complement strand
CGGGCAGCGATGCTCGGTCGGACTCCACGGATCGAAGGTCAGCGCGGTGCCATCCTCGGGACAAAAACCCCCGTCGGTGGTCAACACGGCCTTGTGGTCGGGGATCACTGGTGTTCGGTCGAGCAGCGGACGCACTCGTTCGCGCAGATGCGTGAGGAGCGCCTGCAAGTCGGCGGAGCCGCCGACGGCATCGCGGCGGGCGGCGAGCCCTTCCGCCGTCACCACGTCCGCACCCCCTCCGCGGACCAGGCGAGGGGCAAGACTCTTGCCGTTGCGGCCACGGGCCGTGCATCGCCACGCATCACGAAGAACATGCAGCCGCCCGCGCCGGCGCCGGCGGCCTTCCCGCCGAGCGCTCCAGCTTTGGCGGCGGCGGCTTCGAGCTGTGCCATTTCCGTCGTGCGCATGCTCGGATCAAGGGCCTGCTGATGGTTCCAGTTTTGGGTGAGCAGCGCGGCGACCCGCGCGAGATCGGCGGCGCGTAATGCTTCGACCATCGCGTTTCCCGTCTCCTTCAAGCCGTGCAACGCACCGGTGACCTTCCCATCGCCGCGCTCGTACGCACCCATGACGCGTGAGATGGTGTCGCCGGAAACACGACTCTTGTTGGTGTAGCAGATCAGCATCTGCCGTTCCAGCGCCGTCGCGAACGCAGGCTCCAACGTGATCGGTTCCACGCCCACGTCCGGATCGCGAAAGCTCAGGCGGTGAAAACCTCCCAAGGCGGCGGCATACTGGTCCTGCTTGCCGCCGGGGAGCCGTGCCTCGATGGTTTCGACCTGCCAGGCCTGATCGGCGACATCCTGAGAGCGCGAGCTCATGTCGTCCTGGCGCGCGCGGAGCAACGCACCGACCAACGCCACGCCGAGCGCGCCCGAGCTGCCGAGTCCCGATCCGGGTGGCGCATCGCAGCGCGTGGTGAGGGTGAAGCCGCCGAGCACCGGAAACATGCGCAGCGCCGCCGTCAACAACGGAAGCTTCCCACCGGGGACGAGCCCGCCGGCATTCGCGCACTCGAGCGTTTCGCCCAACTCTTCCGAGACCAGCCGTAGGAGCTTGTTCCCGAGCGCGAGTTTCACATGCGCGCGCAATGCGATCGCGCCGTTCACCACGACGCCGCCCTCGCGCGTCGAAAACGGCGGCACATCGGTCCACCCGCCAGCGAAATCGAGTCGCAGCGGCGCGCTCGCGTGGAATTCGGTGGGGAGATCGCGCCGTCTCATTGCTGCACGTGCCACGTGACGACACTCGGCAGCTCGCCGCGCATGTCCATGCGTACGCCACGCACGCGCTGGTTCATCGCCTGGACACCGCGCGCGTGGTACAGCCACACGACCGGCTGTCGCTCCGCGAATACGCGCTGCGCCAAAACCGGATCCGCCGGCACCGGAATGCCGGTGAGCTCGCCGAGCGGCTGAAGAAAGCCGAGGCCCGGATCTCCGGGAATCCCCATGACCGCGGCAGAGAAATCGTGACGGTAGCCGTACACGCGATCCAGAAAAGCCGAGAGCTCGAGCTGCCGGATGGTCACATGAAATCCCACTGCCGCGAGTCGAGCCTGGAGCATCTGCTCGAGCGGGGCCTCGCCGCTGCCGACCGATAGGAGCTCGAAGCCCGGTGGCGTGGCCAGTTGTGCGACGAGGCGTCGCGCCGAATCAGGATCGAGCGGGATGTGGGGCGGCGCGAGGTACCCGGGGAGACCGGGCGGGACCGGGCCCTCTGCGGGCGCAGCGAGGCCAAAGAGATAGCCGTCCACGATCTCCCGGCGGTCGATGGCGAGCGCGGCGGCGAGCCTCGCGCGCGGATCGTCGAACGGCGGGCGGCGAGTGTTGAACACGAGCCCATACGGGAAGATCAGCGGATACTCGCGAATCGCGAGCGCGGGATGCCGGCGCACAAAGGCGACGTGCTGGGGACTGATGCCCGCGAAATCGAGCTCCCCCGCGACGAGCGCCGCGAGCTTGACCATCGGCTCATCGACGACGACGACGATCAGCCTGTCGACTTGCGGCGGGCCGCCCATGGCAGCCGGAAAGTCGGTGTTGCTCGCAAACACCCACCTGCGATGCGGTTCGTGCGTGATGAATCGGAACGGACCGTTCCCGACCGGACGAAAATTCCAGGATGCCTGCCGCAGGCGCGCATGCGGGACACTGTCCAGGAGATGCGCCGGTAGGAGTGCGAGGTCGGTGAATACGTCGGGCAAATCGTCGGGTGCGCGCGCGGCCGCTGCGCCGGAAAAGTGGAGCGCCACCGTCGAATCGTCGGGCGCGGCGATCGACGCGAGGGTTTGCAGGTCGGTGAGGCGCGGATACCCCGTTGCGGGATCGCGCGCCGCCTCCAGGGTCCAGACGACGTCGCGCGCCGTCGTCGGCTGGCCGTCATGCCAGCGCACGTCGGTCCGCAGCCGGAACGTCAGTGTCCGGCCGCCGTCGGACCAGCGCCAGCTCCGCGCCAGATAGGGCCGCGGGACGAGCAGCGAGTCGTAGCGCGCCAGGGTCGTCAGCAAGACGTAGCGTTGGACTTGCCGCGCGAGGGGATGGTTGGTGAGCAAGGGATTGATGCTCGCCAGATCGGCGCCGGACGCGAACAACACCGTCGCGCCGCGTCGCGTGGCCTCGTCCCCGCACGCGCTCGTCACGAGCAGCGCGGCGGCGAGCAGCACGGGAACGGGAATGCGCGACACGCCCGCATTCTAGCGGGGCGCGAGAGGCGGCGCGAGATTCCCGCCGATGCTCGCCAGGTTGGGGCACCGTCTGCTCGCCGGTCTCGCCGTCGTGCTCGGCGTCGTGACGCTCACCTTCCTGCTGTTGCACGCCGCACCGGGCGATCCTGTCGACATAATGCTGGGCCCAACGGCAACGGCCGAGCAGCTTGCCGCACAACGCCGCGCCCTTGGGCTCGACCAGCCGCTGCCACGGCAGTTCGCGACCTGGGTGGGACGCTCTGGGCGGGGCGACTGGGGCACCAGCATCGCCACGGGCCGACCCGTGGCCGCCATGTTGGGAAACGCCTGGCCCGCCACAGCGCGCCTCGTCGTGCTCTCGCTGATCCTGAGCTACCTGATCGGCCTCGCGGTGGGCGCGCTGCAGGCGGCTCGCAGTGGCTCACGACTCGATACGCTGCTCTCGGTTGTATCCGTCACGCTCTTTGGGATTCCCGGCTACTGGTTGGGGCTGATGTTGGTACTCGTTTTCACCTACTGGGCGCGGCTGCTTCCAGCATTCGGGATCGCGGGGCTCGATTCCGACTACCTGCAGGGAACCAGTTTGCTGGTCGATCGCCTGCGCCATCTCGCCTTGCCGCTCGTGACGCTGACCCTCATTGGGATCGGTGGCGCCGCGAGGTTCGTGCGCGGCGCGATGCTCGAAACGCTGAGCCAGCCGTTCATCACGACCGCGTGGGCCAAGGGACTCACGGCGCGACGCGTCGTCGGCCGGCACGCGCTCCGGAACGCGCTGACGCCGGTCGTGATTCTGCTGGGACTGTCACTGCCGGCGCTCTTTTCGGGCGCCGTGTTCGTCGAGACGGTGTTCGCGTGGCCCGGCGTCGGCCGCGTCCTCGTGGAGGCAGTGAAGGCCCGCGACTATCCCGTCGTCATGGCCGCGACAGCCGTCAGCGCGGTGCTCGTTGTCGCGGGCAACGTGCTCGCGGATGTGCTGGCCGCCTGGCTCGACCCGCGGGTTCGCAGCGGGGAGGCCGCGCAATGACCCGCCCCTGGCTCCTGCGGGATCGGCGCGGCGCATTCGGGGTCCTCATCCTCATCGTCTTCGTCGCCTGCGCGATCGCGGCTCCGCTCGTCACGAACGGCGAGCCGACAGTACAGCGCGACATTGTGGCGACGCGGTTTGTCCCTCCGCTGTCTCGCGACGTCAACGGCGTCTTTCATCCAATCGGCACCGATCGTTTCGGCCGCGATGTCTGGACGCGTCTCGTGTATGGTGCGCGCGTGTCGATGGGTGTCGGCGTCCTTGCGGTGCTGGTCGCGGTGATCCTCGGCGTGGTGGTGGGTGCGCTCGCTGGTTACTGGCGCGGCCCGCTGTCCGTGGCACTGCTGGCCCTGACCGACTTCGCGTTAGCCCTGCCGCGCGTCGTGCTGTTGTTGCTGCTCGCGGCGCTTTGGCAACCGAGTACGCTGCTGGTCGTCGCGGTGCTCGGCCTCACCGGCTGGATGGGCATCGCGCGCCTCGTGCATGGCGAGGTGCGGTCGCTCGCGGCTCGGCCGTTTGTCGAAGGAGCGGTCGCCGTGGGCGCGCGCCGGCTGCGCATTCTCGCCCGCCACATCCTGCCCAACGCGCTCACGCCCGTGATCGTCGCCGCCGCTCTCGGCGTCGGCAACGCGATCGTGCTCGAGGCGGGACTTTCTTACCTGGGCCTCGGAGTGCAGGCGCCCACACCGTCGTGGGGCAACATGATCACATCGGGCAGCGACACGCTCGTGAATGCGCCGTGGGTGGCCATCGCGCCCGGCGTCGCGCTGGTCCTGGTTGTCGTGGCGTGCACCCTGCTGGGCGACGCGCTGCGGGATGTGCTGGATCCAAACGTGAGGGGCTAAATCAGACTGCGCAGCGTTGCCTCATCGATTTCATGCCCGCCATCGAACGGTATGCGCTCGTAGTCGACCTTGTGCTCCTTGAGACGCGACTCCGTGCTCGCGACAATCTTCAGCGTGAAGAACTGATCCTTCGTTCCGTAGACGAGCGTCAGGCGCAGATCGCGCAGGCGTGCGCTCACGCGCGCGTCTCCGAGATCGAGATCGGGCGGCACTTCCCCGCCCCAGATCATCAGCCGATCGATGCGCGCTGCCCCGAACGCCGCCCACCGGCACACGGTCGCCGTGCCCTGCGAGAATCCCAGCGCGGTAACGCGTGCGTTGCCGGGCACGACCTGCGCGTGGAGCGCGTCGAGAAAGCGAACGTAGTCGTCGATCTCGTGGACCCGGTCCTCTCGCGTCATCCAGCTCGCCCCCACGCGCCGCTCGCTGGGATTCTCAGTCAGGTAAAAGCGTGACAAGCCCTCGGGCGCAACGATGCAGCGGCGCTCGGATTCGAGGGCGCGAAAGCGCTCGAGAAAGCGGGAGGCAAGCTGACCGTAGCCGTGACAGACAAACCACACGTCCGTCGCGCCCTGGGGTGACCCCAGGGTAAAGCAGCGCGCGGTCCGGGGTGTCGAGAAAAAATGCTCCTGCATCACGTCACCAGAATCGAGACGATTTCATGCGGTTCGGCGACGAAGCGCAAGATATTGCCGCGCTGCTCGAGCACGAGGGCGACTGCTTCCCGTTCGTCCGCGCGCACGCGATGCGCCGTCTTGACACCATTCGCGAAGCGCCAGGCCCCGGCCGCCTTCCGACTGGTTGCGTTGTAGCACCGCAGCACCGTCGGCGACGCGATTTGCGCCGGCTTCAGAGCCGTGTAGACCAGACCGGAACCCTCGAGCGCGATGCTGACGGGAGTGATGGTCAACGGCGCCGCGGCATCGCGCAGCCACAGACCGTGCAGGGGCAGGAACGCATCCTCCCAAAGCTGCGGCAGGACGTCACCGCGCTCGATGTCGCCGGCGCTCACCGGCACGATCGCCAGATCGATCCGGCTCGAGCCGATGGATTGCGCTGCGGGAATGGCGGTCGGCCAGCCGGCGTGACCGGGTCGCGTCGGCAGGTCGCCACGCGACAGATCGCCGATCGCCCGCAGCAGCGTAACCAGGAGATCCCCCCGTGCCGTGCACTCGTATTCGAAGCACGCGGGAGCGAGGACGGCGAGTCCGCGCGGACCGTGCGCCGCGGCAACGAAGCGGTGCGCTGGCGCCGTGCGAACGGGGGTCTCGCGCGCGGGTTGGGCGCCGTCCGGGGAGGCATTCACGGCCGGACGTTCGACCGCGCCGAACGGCGCACCGGCCGTCGCCGGCACGCCGCCCAGTCCGGTCATGAGGCGAGCGCGCAGGCGGTGATAGCGGTTGCGATTGTCGACGTCGAGAGTGACACGAACGATCGGACTGTCCGCGAACAGCTGCACGACGAGGCGCGCGTCGACTCCGCGCACAACCTCCCACCGCGCCTCCAGCGCGGCGACCAGTGGACCTCCCGCAAGCCGGCGCACGGCGATAGGGCCGCGGCTGGGCTTGATGCGATCGCGCACCGGCGGGCAGTAACTGTAGGCGTCGCCCGCATCGCCGCCATCCTCCAGGCGTAGCAGGTCTCCATAGCGCTCATTGCGCCGGCGGTCGTGCAACGTGAGGGCGCCATTCCGCTCGAGCGAGACCGCAACGAACCGATTTTCCAGCGTGCGGCCGCGGACGCGCACTTCCTCGCTGCGCGAGCGGGGCACCGGCGGGCCAGACGTCAGCGCGGCGATACCGAGCCCTGGCACCGACGGCGCGCGAAACGCGATGCGGACCTGATCCACTTCATCCTGGTCCGGATAATGGCGCGTCGCCTCGCGGCGCTCCTGCGCGGGCCGCTGCGCGAGCACCTGGACGGGAATCGCTCGGCCCTCGCGATCGTAGAGGCTGAACGGGCGATAGCCCGTGCCCTCTCGCGCCCGACGGCGACCTTCGCTCGGCGGGCCGACGAGCACGTTGCGACGAAAGACGGTGATGTCGGTGACGGTCACGCCGCCGCGCGCGCGCACCGCAGGATTCCACAGCACTAACCCCGGCGCAGTGCCGTCCGTCCGCTCGCGCTGCACGTCTGGATCGTGGCCGGCGAGATCCATCAGCGCGCCGCGTGTCAACTCCGCGGCGTACGCCGCGACCTCCGTGAGGCGATGCTCGGCCGCCGCCGCGACTGAGTCGGCGGTACACCCCGCGATCGTGTCATGGAACTGCGTGCGAATGAGCGTTCGCCAGGCCGCCTCGAGGATCGGGCGCCGATCTCGACCGCCCGAGAGCCGGACCAGGGCCGCCAGCGGCTCCGCGATGCGTTCCAACCACAACTCGATCTGCCCGTGCCGGCGTTTGAGCGGCGCGCGCGTGCCGTGCACGCCTTGCAACGTCCATGTGTAACCGTACGACCAGCGCAGCTCACCCTCGATGGGTGTCGCCGGCGTGCTCTCGGCGGCCTGAAAGAACTCGTCGAGTCGAGAGATGCGGAACGCGCTTGCGGGCTCGAGGTCGGCGAGCAGGTCGCGGAGTCGGGCGAGGGCGGGATGGGGCGCGTGATGATCGGCGCCCACGAACAGCGGAATGTGTTTGCCGGCGGCGCGCTGGACGAGTGTCGCACGCACTTGGGTCCACAGATCCGGCAACCGCGCCCCAGCGCCCGGTAGCGCGGCGCCGATCTCGTATCCCTCCGGCGGCAGGTGCCAGAGCAGAATCTCACGGCTGTCCCCGCCAGAGCCTCGCCAGCGAAAGAAGTCGCGCTCCTGTCCCGGCCGGCCCCCGAGGCCACGCCACAGGACGCCGTACTTCAGACCGAATTCCCGCGCCAGCGTGGGCAGCACGGCAGGATGGCCAAAGGCATCGGGGGAATACAGCACATCCAAACGCCCGCCGAGACGCTCCGCATCGGCGGCGCCCAGCAGGAGGTTGCGGATGAGTGACTCTCCGGAGGGAATCAGCTCGTCGGCCAGGACATACCAGGGCCCCACCTGGAATCGTCCCGTCTTCACGAGCGCCTTGACGTCGCCCTCACGCTCGGGGCGCGCGCGGAGATAGTCCTCGACGATCACCGTCTGGCCGTCGAGCAGAAACGTCCGGAAGCTCGCGTCTGTCTGAAGCCGGTCGATGAGCTCATCGAGCATCGGGATCAGCCGGGCGTGAAAGGCGGCGCGCGGGAGGTACCACTCCCGGTCCCAATGCGCGTGCGGTATGAGATGAAAGATGAAGGTGGTCGTCACGGCATCAGCTGTGACAACTCCGCGAGACTGGAGAGGTGCACGTGGGCCACGCGGCGTTCGCGCGCGAGCAGTGCGCGCACATCGCCGCGCGCCTGCGCGTGATGCAGCTGGCCGAAGGTCCAGCCCATCTCCGGAATCTCGACGTCTTCGCGGATGTCGGTGGTGATCACCAGGAAGAGGCCGCTGTCGGGTCCGCCCTTGTGCAGCTGCCCCGTGGAGTGCAGGTAGCGGGGGCCGAAGCCGAGCGTCGTCGCGCACCCGAGCGTCCGGCCCCAGGCGGCGCGCAGGTTTTGAAGCTGGCCAAAGACATCGGGTGTGGGCGGGACGTAGGCGAGAATGGCGAGATAGTCGCGTGGACGATACGCGTTTCGGAGTTGCACAGGCGTGAGGGTTGGGAGGGGCGCAGCATGCTGCGCCCCTCCACCCGATTGGCCCGTCAGCTCGGCGCGCGCCAGCCGCTTCGCCTCCTCGACGTCGGGCTGATCGAACGCGTTGACGCCCAGGCGTTCACACAGCGCCGCGGTGGCGTACTCCCAACGCTGGAACTCGACGCCGAGGTCGAGGGGATCGGCGGAGAACATCTCCGGACCGGCAGTTTGCGAATCCGGGAGCGCGGCGCCGACGGGGGGGCGATCCTGCACGATCGGAATCACGCCGCGACCGTCTTTGCCGGAGCTCTCGGCGATGAGCTGCTCGATCCACGAGGCGAGCGCGGCGATCGGGGGCGGAGGGCTCACGCGCAGTTTGTCACGGCCAGCCCGGGCGCGATCGGCGATCGCCGTGCCCATCGCTTGGGCCGCCGGAATATCCACGCGGCGCGTTCGCTCGAGCAGGGTGCGGCCGTCGAGTCCGCTCAACGCCGCCGGCACCATTCCGATCGCCGTGAGCGCAGAATAGCGGCCGCCCACGTCCGGTGGATGTGGGATGACCGCGCGGAACTTCTGCCGGCGCGCGATCTCGGCGAGCGGAGTGCCGGTCTCGGTGATGGCGATGAACTGGTCGGGCCGCGCCCGCGCGGCGAAATATCGACAGAACGCGAGCGTCTCGATCGTGTTGCCGGACTTGCTGGAGATGACGAAGAGCGTCCGCGCGAGGTCCGGACCCTGTCCCGCGGCGCGCACGGCCTCGGGATTGGTGCTGTCCAAGACCTGCAGGCTCCTGACCCCAAACGTCTCCGCGAGCACGTCGGCGACGAGACTCGAGCCGCCCATGCCACAGACGAGGGTGCGGGAGAGCCCGTCGGCTCGGACGGCCGCCGCCAGCGCGGTGTGGTCATCCCACTGCGCCAGCGATTCCTCCGGTGCACGCATCCAGCCGAGCAGATTCATTGGCGGCCAAACATAATGCGCATAAGTTAGGCTCGGAGAGTCCTCCCGATGATGCCGCTGAGCCGCCGCGCTCGCGTCCTGGCCAGCGTCGCCGGTCTGTCGCTGCTGGCGATGGTGCTCCGCTACGCGTTCCCCGCGAATGCGCGGCGCACCGTTGTCCTCATCAGCGATCTCTCCTGGACGTGGGCCGCCGCCTTCGCGGCGTACGCCTGCTTCGCATCCTCCCGCTGGGTCACCACATCGGAGCAACGCCGCGCGTGGCGCTGGATCGGCGCCGGCTGCGCGTCGTTCTTCACCGGGCAGCTGGTGTGGAACTATTACGATCTCATTCGCGGCGCGCCGCCGTATCCCTCCCTGGCCGACGTCGGATTCCTCGGTTTGTACGCGTGCCTGATCGCGGGTCTCGTGACGCTGGTCCGCGGCCAACCCGCGCGCCGCACCGATCCCGAGCTCGTCCTCGATACCGTGCTCGTGACGTTCACGGTCGGCGCCCTTGCGTACGAGTATCTGCTTGAGCCACTGCTGACCGCCGGCGCGCCGGTCTCCGCCGCCGCGCTCGTGACGAGCATCGGTTGGTCGATCGGCGCCGTCACGGTGCTGTGGATGATTCTGATGCAGATGCTGCGCCGCCCGGTGTTCCCGGCCGCCACGGCGGCGCTCCTGCTGCCGGCCGTGATCGCATTCGTGATCGGCGACCAGGTCTACGCCGTGGTCGCGCTGCGGGGCACGTACCAGGCCGGCGGATCGCTCGACCTCACCTGGGACGTCGGGTTGCTGCTGATCGCGGCCGCCGCCGCCGTCGCACCCGACTACGCGCGGCATCTCCAGCGCGGGCGCTCGCCGACCACCGAGTCGAGCACCGCGGCACGCTTCATTGCTCCGGTCATCGGCCTGGCCGCTATGACCGGAATGGCGATCGGCGCCGTGCTGCACGCCGCGCCGGAGCCGGACGAGGCCGTCATCATCGGCATCGGGATGGCGATCATCGCCGCCCGCGTGCTCTACTCCCTCGGCGTGAGCCGACGCTACGCGCAGATCCTCGAGGATGAAGTGGCCAACCAGACGCGCTCGCTTATGAGCTCGCTGGGAGCGACGGCATCGGCCGAGCGCAATTTGCGTCTGCTGATGGAGGCCGTCCCGGAGGCGATTACGGTGGTGGACCGTGACGGCCACGTCCTCGACGAGAATGCGGCCGGTCGGACGCTCGTACACGCGTTCCCGGGGGAAGCGAACGCCGGCGGGAAGCGAGCGGGCTTCGGGTGGCTGGAAGGACCCGCCTCCCGCATCGCGCGGGAGAACCTCGCGGCGGCGTTTGACGGCGAGCTGCGGCGCTTCGAGGTGCCGTTCCAGCGGCCCGACGGCAGTGAGGGGACCGGCCAGGTGCTGCTCGCGCCGGTGCGCGAGGCTGGGCGCATCCCGAAGGTTCTCGCGCTCATCCGCGACATCACGGACCAGCGGCGGGCCCAGACCCAGCTGCAGCAGGCCGAGAAGCTCGCCGCCCTGGGACAGCTCGTGAGCGGGGTAGCGCACGAGATCAACAATCCCGCCGCCATCATCTCGGGGTTCGCACAGACCCTGCTGCTCGATCAGCTCACACCGGAGCAGCGCGAAACAGTCCAGATGATGTACGACGAGGCGACGCGCATCGGCCGGATCACCTCCAACCTGCTCGCATTCGCCCGCGCGGGCAGCAAGGAGCGCACGCTGGTCGAGCTCAACGAAATCGTGCGCCGGACGTACGCGCTGCGCTCCTACCATCTGACCACGCTGAACATCACGGTGAACCTCGAGCTCGAAGACGCGAACCCGAAAGCGTGGGCGAATGGATCGGAAGTGCAGCAGATGCTGCTGAATCTGCTCATCAACGCCGAGCAGGTGTTGACGACCATGTCAGGCCGGCGGGCGATCACGATCCGCACCGCGCTCGCCGGTGACGAAGGCGCCTTGCTGGAGGTGGCCGACACCGGCCCCGGCATCCCGACCGACATTCAGGACAAAATCTTCGATCCGTTCTTTACGACCAAGCCGGAGGGCGCGGGGACGGGGCTCGGGCTCTCGATTTGCTACGGCATCGTCCACGACCACGGCGGCCGCATCTCGGTTCACTCAGTCCCCGGACAAGGCGCGACGTTCAGCATCGCCTTGCCGCGCGACGCGCGCGCACGCCCGCGCACGACCCCCCCGCCGATGCCCGTGCCCGCCGAAGCCCGCGAGCCGGACGGGAAACTCTCCGTGCTGCTGATCGACGACGAAGAGGGGCTGCGCCGGGCGGTCGTGAGTTTTCTGAAGCGCCGCGGCATGCACATCGTGGCGGTGGAAGATGGCGGCGATGCGTTGCGGGTCCTGCGGCGCGAGCGCTTCGACGTGATCGTATCCGATGTTCGGATGCCCGGCATGAGCGGCGGCGAGTTTCTGGAGCGCCTCCGCCGCGAGTACCCGGCCATGGTGAACCGGCTGATCTTCACGACCGGCGACACCTTCGCCGCGGACACGTCCACCTTGCTGCGTGACGCCGGTGTGCCGTCGCTGGTGAAGCCGTACGATTTCTCCAAGCTGGAAACGGTCCTGCGCGAGGTCGCCGAGTCGGCTAGAACCTCGATTTGAGCCGAAGTTCCAACCCATCCCGTCCGATCCCGTTTGCGGTGGGCGCCAGCGTGAAGCGCAGCGGTTCCGCATCGACGGCGAGCGCATCGAGCACTCGCTCGTCGACCGACAGCTCATAGTCACCCGGCTTGACGCCCATCAGATAAAACCCGCCGTCGTTGAAGGTCACCAGCGTGCGCTGGACCCCCCGCTGGCGGTCGGTCAGAATGAGCGTGACACCGCCGACCCCCCCCCCGGAACCGCTGCGCACGACACGCCCCTCGATAACACCCGCCTCGACCACCGGGATCTCGAGACTCCGGAACCGGTTTGGACCCGGCACGATGCTGGTCCGCGCGAACAACGGCACCAAGAGCGGCGACTCGAGCGAGAGCGAGTCGAGGCTCACCATGACGGGCTCGAACGGCACGAGGTCCCAGACGTGATACGCCCCGGCAGAGTCGGTCCGCGCGGACAGTGACCCGATGAGCACGCGCGCGTTCACGATCGCCGGCTCGCCGGGGTCGCGGATGCCGTTGGCGTTGACGTCGAGGTACACGCGGCCCGACAGTCCCGAGCGCTCCAGCGAAGGACCAGGCGCGACGCCGAGACGGTCGGTGCGGCGGTCCCACAGCACTGATCCCTGCACGAACTGCGTCGCGTTCACCGGCTGCCCCGGTGGCGCCGATACGGCGGTGACACTCCGCAGGGCCGAGAAGTACGATGTGATCGTGACGGTGTAGGTGGGCCCGGCGTCCCCCCGCATCCAATGGGCGCCGACTTCGAGCCGCACACCGCGCGCGACGGGATGGGCCGCGAACGCCGACCAGGACGCCAGGCCAGCCTGGCGTTCCACTTCGGTGTTGGTGCGCACCAGCGTCTGACTGAGGAAGGCCCCCCAGCGTGGCCGCGGCATCATGAAGGTCGACAGCCCCACGAACTCGCGGTCACCGATGGCCGGGCCATGTTCGGTACGCGCATAGGGGAGGATCCGCACTTCGTCCGTTTGCAGCGACGCGCCGAGGCGCGTCCGCGTCAGCACTCCGACGTCGCTTTGGATCCGCTCGAGCCGGCCGTCGAAGAAGAAGAAACCGTGGCTCGTGGCGGGCCGCCAGAAACCAGTGAGCGTCATCTGGTTGCGGAGGCCCGGCACGGCGAGGACGGAGGCCGAGTCGTGCGCGAAATGCACGTACTCCCCTTCGAACCGCAGATCGACGGAGGGCTCGTACCGGAGCGCCCCACGCACGAAGCCGGCACCGACGAGCTCGCTTTGTGTCGACCAGGCGTTGGTCGGGTTGCCCACGAGCGCCACGTAGGGGTGCGTGCGATCGGGCAGTGAATCGCGCCAGAATTGATCGACGCCGCCCTGCACCGTCCACCGCCGGTTCGCCCCATATCGGAGATCGAGATTCGCCGTCGCGTTGCAGGTGAACGACGGCTGCGGACAGCGGCCACCGGAGAGGCCGTACTCGAACTGCCGCGCGGGAAGCAGCTCGTTCAATACACGGTAGGTCCGGTTGAACTCGCGGATCTCACCGAACGGGCCGTACGCCACAAAATCGACGGGATTCTCGCCGTAACGCACCGGCAGATCGATTGCGAAGCCGCCGCTCGCGTTCGCGGAATCGAACGCGACAAGCTCACCGCCGCGGTATGCCTCCACCGACCAGCCCGGCTCGAGACTCCCGGCGTAGCGGAGCGAGCCGACGAGCGACGGGCGGACGAACGGCGCGTTGGTGATCGCGATGCCCTCGAGCGGGCGCGAGCGCGGGCCCGACGACGGCGCGTCGCCGAGATGCAGCTGCTTCACCCAGCGATTCTCGCGCCACACGCCGGTCCACGACGCGTCAATGTGCACGCGACCGAGCTCCGCCGGTCCCACGCTTTGCCCGAGCATTTCGAGCGAGCCGCCGCCGACGTCGGCGCCGACCCCGAATCCGTACGTCGATCCCGCGAACGGATCGCTCGAGGGTGAAAAGAGCGAGTAGTCGATGACGACGCCATCCCACGACGGCCGCTGCAGGCCCAGCGTGACGTCAGGTCGCATCCCGTCCGGACGCCGCAAGTACGCCTCGCGAGCGGCTTCGCGGCGCAGGCGAACCGCGATCGGCAGCGTGCTCGGATCGACGACGGTCGCCGTCAGGTCCGACCAATCCACGACGAACATCACGCCGAGCAGGTCGCCCAATCGCTCGCTGCCCACATACAGCTCGGGCGTCTCGAATCGAATGAATTCGCGCTCGATGCGCACGCGACGATCGCCGTATTCCATCGAGTCGCTGCGTGGATCGATCACGATGCGGCGGTTTCCAGGGTCGACGGTCGCTTCCAGCCGTCCATCCGGCGTCAGCCGGTGACGGATCTCGGCGAGCTGAAAAAACTGCGACAGCGGCAGCAGGACCTCGGACCGGACGCGATAGGCCTGCAGGGTCGTGCCCGTAATCCGGCCGATCCGGAGATCGACGACGACCGCTTCCGGTGCAGTATCGCGAGGAGCCTGTTGGGGGGGGGGCGAGGGGGGCGACACGTGCAGCGCGGCCACCAGCAGGAGAGGCGCCTGCACGAGGAACATGGGTTACTGGTAGACGAGCGAGACGATGACGTTGCCCTGGTAGATCCCGGGCTTGGCCGCGACAGCAGGCGCGACGGTGCCGCCGATCCAGACGTACATGGTGGGATTCGCCGGTGGCCCGAACCGCCCGACGGAACCGAGCGCAGGGTTGAACACGGTGCCGCCCACCGGATTGTTCGTGGAGCGTCGCCAGATCGCCGCGAGCGCACTGAACGCAATCGGCATGGTGGAGCCCGGCAGCGCTTGAATGTTGGTCAGCTGGGTCGGCAGCGTGAAGCTGATGATCACGAACGCGTTGGCGCTGCCGCTGACTTGCCACTCACCGGCATTCACCGCCGTGGGCAAGATCGTGCTGGGAACGCCCTTGATCACCGTCCCAAAGTTCAGGTCGCGCAGCGTGGAGATCGTCATCCCCACGGTGACGACAACGGCGTCGGCCGATACCGAAGAACCGGCCTGGGCGGCCGCGCGCGCGGCCAACCCGACGCACAGCGCCAACACGAGCGCCTTTCTCACGGAACGACCAGCCGCACCGAATCGCGAACCGCGGGAGCCTTCAGCACCACCATCGGATCGAGATCCTCGCGCTCGGCGACGACTTCGTAGCGCAGCCAGTATCGCCCGCGCGGTAATCCGGGCTGGGGAATCGCGCTCGCCAGACGCGGCTGCATCGCGATGTACACCCCAATGGGGGACGCAAACGTCGTCACGACCGAATCACCGACGCGCTGCGCATGGACGGCACCCGTCGAATCCACCAGCGTTTCGCGAATCATCCCGATGAAGGCCGCGTTGCCGCGACGCTCGAGCTTGCTCCGGGTGATCAGCGAATCCCCGACGATCTGTGCAGTGACCTGAGACAGCGTCACCCCCGTACTGACGGGACCCTTGCGGTAGTTCACACCAATAATCGTGCGGACCTCGAGGGTGAGGCCGACCTGAATCGCCGTCGTGTCGGCGACGCCGGTGATGGGCACGCGTCCTGCCTGCGCCGCGATCACGAGGCGGAGCCAGTATTCCCCGTCGGGTAGACCGGCCGGCGGGCGGGCCAGGAGCCGCACCGTCTGACGCTCGCGTGGTCCGACCGTCAACCGGCGCGGGAAAGCCTGAATCCACCCGAGGGCCGAGACGGTCGAATCGCGCCTCAAGGTGTCGAGCATGATCCGGCCGGTCGAATCGGTGGTGGGATATCCGAAAATCGTCGAGATCGCCACTTCGACAGGTTCGGTGCCGGGATTGTACAGCAGCACGGACCCGCTGCGCAGGCGGTGATCGATGAAGACCGCGTGCGGCGCGACCATAACACCCTGCGCCGCCAGCGAGGCGGTGCCGAGAGCGAGCGTGACGGCGATAGCGAGCGTGCGCATCATAGCACCGTGACCGTGAGGATGAGTGTGGCCGTGTATGCCCCGGCGCGCTGGTTCGTCGTCGGATTCGCGGTGGCACCGACAAAGACGGACGCACGACCATTATTCGGGACCGTCGCCGTGAACGGCTGCTTCGGATCGAATCCCACCTGGCTCCCAATCGCTTGTGTCGCCGAAAAACCCGCGTCACCCGCTCCAAAACTGATCGGCATCAGCGCGCCGCCCGGGCCGGTCATCGCGACCGGCAGCACAAACGTGAGTAGCACGGGACCCTTGGGCCCTCTAATGTCGATCTGTCCGCTGTTGGCGGGGTCGGTCCGCAACACGACGCGTGGCACGCCCGGCAGGACGGCACCGAACGTCACGCCGCGGATACCCGTCACCGTGAGCGCCCTGCCCTGCGCGCGAAGCGGCACGGCCAGCAGCACCACGGCGATCACGACCCACCACTTCCGTTTCATGGTTTGCACGCGTCTCCTCGCGACAGCGCCGGCAGAGGAATTTGCATCCCCTGCCGGCGCGCCATCAGCCCGACGCCAAAGACTCCTAGCTTAGTAGACCACCGTCATGACGATCGAACCCGTGTAGACGCCCGCCGCCTGGTTCGTCGCCGGCTGCACCTGCGCGCCAATCCAAACCCACAGCTGGCCGGATGCGTTCAGGCTCGGGCTCACGCCCACCGACGGAGGAAAGCCAATCCCACCGGTCTGCGTGCTGTTCTGAGCATGCACACCAGCGTAGCTCACGATCGGCATGGTGTTACCACCAGAACCGAGCGTGGCGGGGAGCGTGAACGACAGGGTTACCTGAGTGCTTGCCTGGCCGCTGATGTCAAAGCGGCCGGCGTTCGCGAGGTCCATAGCTACGACCGTCTTGTTCACGCCCGGGAACACGTTCCCGAAGCTCAACTGCTGAGCGCCAACCACGTTGATCGGCGTCTGCACGGTTGCCGTCGCCGTGATGCTGGCGTTGTTCGTCTGGGCCTGGAGCGTCGTGCCCGTCAGAACGAGGGCGGCAACGACCAGGGACAGCTTCGTGATGCTGCGCATTCGGACTCCTATGTTTTGTGTCGAGCTTTTGATCAGTTGGAGTGCCATTCGGCGCCTCCACGCTTCGGAAGCAATGTCATGGCAAGGCTTATGCCAACCGACAATTTCCTGTTCGCTGTCAAATTCTTTGACGCAGTCGAGTGGAAATAGCGGAAGCCAAAATAGGACTTGGAGTTAGCGAACGCAAGCGAGAACGAGTGTCAGAATTATTGACGGTGTTGGGGGCGGGACTGAGCCGGCAAGAATTATTCAAGTTATCGCAGCATAAAGCATTACGTCGTTACAATTGCCCGGCACGCCGCCTGCCTTAGTGAGGAGCCGAAATCCAACGGTAACTCACTCAGGGGAGCAGGCAATGCGGTTCGGGATCGTAGCGGTTCTGGTGGTTGGCGCGCTGTCGCTGATGGGGCGGGATGCAGAAGCCCAAGCTCGTGGCACCCTGCAAGCAACCGCGACCGTGGTCGACACCCGCCAAGGCTTTGAGGCTATCTCGGCCGTCCGGCAGGCGGTTAGCGCTTCCAGAATCGAGAGCCAGCATGCTGTCGCGACAGTGGCGCAGATTTCGACCGAGCGCCCCGCCTCGAAGCCGAGCACGATGATCGTGACGGTCGACTTTTCGAGGAACTAGCTACAGGCCGAGCCGCACCGAAATCACTTCCCCATCTGCATTGAAAACCGGACTCCCCGACGATCCGCCGGTCGTCATCCCGTCGAATTGGATCAGGTCCGCGGTCACGCGCGACAGGATTCCCGCGGTCATCGATGTGCGGACGATGGAGGTACGATCGCGCGCCGTCCGCGATTCGCCGGCGACCAATCTTCCGCCGCGCGTCGGTGCCGACCTCCTCACGAACCGCCTTCATCAAGGCCGTCGTGCGCTTCGCCTACGGGTGCCCTGGACGCCCCGCGAGGTCGTCGCGCATCGTGTAGGGATGGACAACCTCGCCCATGCCCTCGTCGGCGCCGCGCTCGGTCGTGCGGTCGCAGATCGCCACGTCGCTCGCGCGGGTCTGATCGGTGCCATTGCCGCCAACATGCCGGATTGGGCCGAAACGTTTACGGGTTACTGGGGATGGTCCCGCGCCGATTTTCTCGTTCATCATCGCGGCATCACGCATTCGCTCGTTGCTGCGCTCGTGCAAATCCCCGCGCTCATCCTGATCATCGGACTCATCGCGTGGGCGTGGACGCGCTGGCGCGGCTCCGGCTCCATCCCACCCTGGCGCTGGCTCGCGCTCTGCGTGGCGATCACGTTTCTCAGTCACCTATTCATGGACTGGCAAGGTTCGTACGGTTGGCGCCCGTTTCTCCCCTGGAGCAGCAGGTGGTACTACCTCGATTGGGTCGCCATCGTCGATCCGTTCTTTTGGCTGTTGCCGTTGGTCGCGCTCGCCTGGGGCAGCGAGCGCCACTGGATACCGCTCAGCGGCGTCCTGGTGATTGGCGGCTTCATCACCATCTTGCTCGTCTGGCGCCACGATGTCGTCGCGTCCTGGGTGGTCGCGCTCGCCGGTGCCATCGGTGTAGTCGCGATCATCGGATGGGTTCGCTACTGGTTCGGCCCAGTCGCGCGGCAGCGCGTTTCCGCGCTCGCGTTGGTGCTTCTTGTCGTGTACACCGGCGCGCAGGCAGTCGTGGCGGGAAGTCGCAAACGGGGGATCCAACAGGCCGCCGCGCTTCGCTTCGGCACCGGAGCGTCATGGGCGGCGCTCACAAATGTGGGTCAACCGTTTACGTGGGAAGCGATCTATGCCAGCGCCGACACCGTCGCGAGTGACGACTGGCAGATCGCACGGCATCTGCGCCAACCGGCCGTCGTGCACGCCGTCACCGACACGCCGGACGGCCGCGCCATCGCGCAGTTCGCTCGCTTTCTCGCGGCCGAAGTGGACACGACCGATGCTACGATCTATCTCCGCGATGCGCGTTACGCGCGTGCGGGACGCAGCGGGTGGACGGTGATGAGTATCAGGATGAAGTGAACTTGCGACCGGAGCGCCGGTCCCGCGACTGCCGACGCGGCTGCAACGAGCGGCGCTCCACGCGGCTGCGGCGTTCCGTGCGGCCCCGCCGTTCGACGACGACCGGAACCTGGCGCCCGCGGCGCTCGGTGACGCGTCGATCCAGCCCGGAGCGCCGATCGGGCCGCACGCGGCGCTCGACCTGATGGCGGGTGGGGCGGTGCTCGCTTTCCATCCACACGAATCTGCCGCATCGCCGAAATTCGTGCCAGCCGAACTCACCCACTACATTTCTCGCCCGTGACCACGCCAGACCGGCGGTCGACGCCTCCCAGTGTGACGGCCGTCACCAGCGCTCCCGCGCAGACTCCGCCCGCGGGTCTGCTCGACGACGCGCTGCGGGCGCTCGAGCCGACGTTCCGGCTCGACAACCTCGTGGCGCTGTCGTCCGATCGCGCGTTGTATCACGGCTGGGACCGATTGCTGAAGCGGTCCGTCTCGATCCGCGTGCACCTCGCCGCTGAAGCGCCGGGCCGCGCGTGGTTCATGCGCGAGACCGAAACGCTGGCGCAGCTCGACCATCCGGCGATCCGGCATGTGTATGCCGCCGGCGAGATCGCTTCGTTCGCGTATCGCACCGCGAACTGGATCGAAGGCGAAAGCCTCGCCGACGCGCTGCGCCGCGGGCCCCGCCCGATTCCACAGGGTATGTCGCTGATTCGAGATCTCCTGGCCGCCCTCGAGCACGCGCATGCGCGCGGCATCATCATGCGCCGCATCGTCCCCTCGACGCTGATGATCAACACCGGCGGCCAGGGCGTCATCACCGACCTGCGCTATTCCAACTGGTGCCTGCCCTACCTGCCGCCGATGCAGGCCGACGATGCGGGCGCGGCGTACATGGCGCCTGAGGTCCGCGCCGGCGAGCCGGGGGAGCCCGCCAGCGACGTGTACACGGTCACGGCCAACATCTACGCGGCGCTCACGGGCAACGCGCCCGATCTCGATCCATCCCAGATCGTGCCGCCACGCCAGCTGCGCCAGGCCGTCCCGGCGGCCGTCGAGCGCGTCATCGTGCGCGCGCTGTCGCGTGTCCCCAAGGACCGGTATTACACGGCGACGGAAATGCTGGAGGACTTCGTGAGTGACGCCGGCACATTCCAGGTGCTCGCCGCCGCTCCTGCCGTCACCGAGTCGGGTTTCGAGCGGCGGCTGCGGCGGGCACTCGGCGACGATTACGAGCTGCTCGAGGAGATCGGCGCCGGCGGCTTCGGGCGAGTGTACCGCGCGCGGGATCTCGCGCTCGAGCGGGACGTGGCGATCAAAGTCCTACATCCGGCGCTCACCGCGGATCCCGGCGTCGTGGAGCGCTTCCGGCGCGAAGCGCAGCTCGCGGCCCGGCTGCGCCATCCGAACATCGTCGCCATCCTCGACATTATGGGACGCGCGGGACTCACCTGGTACACCATGGAATACGTCCCCGGTTCGAACCTGGCGCAGGTGATCCAGCGCCACGGGACCTTTTCCCTGGATCAAACCGAGCGACTGCTCAACGAGGCACTGTCGGCGCTCGAGCACGCCCACAGCGTGGGTCTGATTCACCGCGACCTAAAACCGGAAAACATGCTGATCGACCCGGACGGCCGGCTGCGCATCACCGATTTCGGCCTCGCGCTGGCGCTGCGCGGCGGGGCGCGGTTCGGCGGTGCGACGTCGCGCAGCGGAACGCCGCAGTTCGCCGCGCCGGAGCAGCTCCTGGGCGAGCGCGTCGACCAGCGAGCGGACCTGTACTCGCTGTCCGCGGTCGCCTACTTTGCGTTGTTAGGCAGGCCGCCGTTCAGCGGGAAGACGCCCGAGCAGATTCTCGCGAAGCAGACGACCGACGACGTGCCACCACTCGCCGCCGAGCGACGCGACGTGCCGCGGGAGGTCGAGGATGTGCTGCGGCGGGCCCTGCGCAGTGAACCTGCCGAGCGGTTCCACTCGGCGAGCGCGTTTCACGCGGCCGTGAGAGGCGCGTTTGGAGGATTTCTGCGGCGCCTGGCCGCGCTGTTCCGACCGGAGAGCTAACCAAGCGGAGGTTCTCATGCGTCTGTGCTACGGGCTGTTCCTCGTGTTCCTCGTTGCCTGCGGTTCCAGTACGTCGTACTCGAGCAACCCACCCCCACCGCCACCGCCAGCCCCTCCCCCTGCGCCCAATAGCGTCTTTGTCGCGGTCTCGAACTTTCAATTCACCCCCGACACTGTGAAGCTCACCGTGGGAACCCCGGTGCGATGGACGAATGAGGGCAGCGTGTCGCACTCCGTGACATCCGACAGCACGGGTTCATTCAACAGCGGGACGCTGTCCAACGGAGGCGTCGATCAGTACGGGATGCCATATGCCGGCTCGACCTATGACCGCACGTTCGCAACGGCAGGCACGTACCCCTATCACTGCTCGTTCCATCGGCAGATGAAGGGGGTCGTGATCGTCTCGAATTAGCCTCAGCGCCAACGAAAGATCTTGAGGGCAACCACGAAGCTCACGGCACCCCACGCCACCACGATGGCGATCGGGGTGCCGAGCGTCGTAATCGCGGCGCCGTCGATCATGACGGCGCGCAGCGCGTCGTTGAGGGCGGTGAGCGGCAGCGCTTTCACGAACGGAATCATCGCGTTCGGGAAGCGCGAGTAGGAGAAGAAGGTCCCCGACAGAATCCACATCGGCAGCATCACGAGGTTCATCAACCCCGACACGCCCTCGATCGTCCTCGCGCGGCTCGCGACGAGGAGGCCGAGGCCGGCGAAGGCGAACGAGCCAAGCAAGGTGATGCCCCCGAGCGAGGCGAACGATCCGCGCACCGCGACGCCGAACAGCAGCCACCCGAACCCCACAAGCGCCACGACTTCCACGATCAGAAAGACGAGCCGCGAAAGAATGAAGCTCAGTAGGTAGTGGCTGCGGCGCATGGGTGTCGCCATGTAGCGCTTCAGCAGCTTGCGCTGGCGCGCCTGGACGACCGAAAACCCGACGCCCCAAATCCCACTGCCCAGCAGGTTCATCCCCAGCAAACCGGGAATAAGGAAATCGATGTAGCGCGACCCGGGCGCGACGGCACGGTCGTCCCGCACGGCCACCAGGTCTGTGCGACCGCGCGCACGCTGTAACACATCGTCGACCTCGAGGCGCGCGAGACCGCTCTCGGTGCGGGTCGAGTCGTAGCGATAGACGACAGGATCGCCCGGAACCACGACCAGCGCGACTCGACCGGTCTTGAGGCGTAGCCGCGCAGTGGCCGTATCGAGCACCGTGGCGATGAGGCGAGGCGAGGAGTCGAGCGTCGCGGCCAGGGCGCTGTCGCCGATCCCCGCCACCACTCCCACCTGCAACTTCCCGGGACCGGTGTTGCGGAAGGCGAGGCCGAGCGCGAACGCGAGCACGATCGGAAAGCCGAAGACCCAGAACACCGCCTCCGGCTCGCGGTAAAACTCGCGCATGCGCGACAGGGCGAGCTGATACATCGGATGCTCACGTATCACGGAGCTGCCGTCCGGTGAGCGCGACGAAGACGTCGTCGAGCGAGGCGTGATGCGTGGTGAGCAGCGACAGCTCCACACCGCGCTCTCGAAGCAGCGCGAGCAACGCGGGGAGGGCGCGGTGCAGCTCTACGACCGTGAGCGAGACTCCGTCGGGACCCGTCCGCACCGCCGACACACCCCCCATTTGTCGCAAGACCTCGACCAGATCGTCCGCAATCCCGCCCTCCGCCAGCGCGAAGTCCACCACGTGGTCCGCGCCCAGCGACGCAATCAGCTCCTTGGGAGTTCCCTGGGCGATGATCTTGCCGTGATCCATGATCGCGACGCGATCGCAGAGGCGCTCGGCTTCCTCCATATAGTGCGTCGTGAGCAACACCGTCCCGCCGTCCGCGCGGAATCGGCGGATGATTTCCCACAGCTGCCGGCGCGACTGCGGATCCAGGCCGGTCGTCGGCTCATCGAGGAACAACAGCTCGGGTTTGCTGACGAGCGCGCACGCGACCGCGAGCCGCTGCTTCTGCCCGCCCGAGAGGGTCACGACGCGCGCCTTGCGCTTTTCCTCGAGCCCGACGAGCGCGAGCACCTCGTCAACCGTGTGCGACTGCCGGTAGAACGACCGGAACAGCGCCAGCACCTCGCCGACCTGGAGCTTGTCGGCGAGCTGGGTTTCCTGGAGCTGAATGCCGAGGCGCTCGCGCAGCGCCCGTCCGGCGGCGCCGTCGCGCCACGGCGTGCCGAGAATCTCGACCTCACCCGAATCCGGGAGCGTCAGCCCCTCGAGGATTTCGATGGTAGTGGTCTTGCCGGCACCGTTGGGTCCGAGCAGTCCAAAGCATTCGCCCGCTTGGACGACGAGATCGAGACCCGCAACGGCGACGACGTCCCCGAACCGCTTGGTGAGCGTGCGACAGTTGATCGCTACGATGGTTTCTTCTCTTTGTCTTCTTTGTCTTTTTCGGGAGTCGCGTCGTGCGCCGCCTTGAGCGCCTGGTCGAGCTGCATGGTCATGCTGCTCACACCATCTGCCAGCGCACGCACCTTCATGTTGAGCCCCGTCCCTGACCGGCCCGCCACGACCGCCAGTTGACCGGCCACGTCGGGGAGAGTGCCGAGATTCGCCGTAAGCGCGCGCTGGCGCATGTGCGACAGCTCGCGCGCGATGTTTCCGCAGATGCCGTTGATGATCTTCGGGTTCGCGGCGCGGTTCGATTCGAGCTCGGCGACCAGCTTCTTCACGTGATCCACCGTCCGCACGTAGTGCTGCAACTCCTCGATGCGGCGGATCTGCGTGGCCGACTGCTTCTGCACCACGCCTAGTTTCTCGGCGCGAGGATGTCGGTCCGGGCGTGACCGTCTACGAGGGAAAGCGGCGTCACCCCCAGCAGCACGCCAAGCGTCGGCGCGATGTCAACCGTGTTCATGCGCCCGGCAAACGACCCGCGGCGCACACCCCGACCCCAGAAGATGATCGGCACGTGCGCGTCGTCCTCCGACGGCTGGCCGTGCATCGCGATCGGCAGGTTGGGAACGTCCCAGACCGAGCCGGGCTGCAACGTCACGGTGAGGACGACGCCGGCGTCAGGAGCGAGATGGTGGATCCAACGCCGCGCTACCGGATCGGACGCCGTGTCGGCACGCGACAAGTCGGCGGGTCTGATCACCCGCGCGACGCCCTGGATCCGGACGATGCGCGCGGTAAGGGCGTCGAGGACGCTGTCGGTCTTGATTCCCAACGCGGCCAGGCGGCCGTTGTCGCGCAATAACAACATGCCGGTGTCGAACTCCAGCCACTCGCGCGAAGGGGGTCCGCCGCCCCCGCTCGCCAGGCGGTCGAGGTCCCGATTGATCGCGGTGATCAGCGTGTCGAGCCCGACGCGATAGGCCGCTCCGCCGGTCTTCGCCCGGGTCCGTTCCGGGTATGAGGTCACACCGTGATCGGCGGTCAGCACGACCACGAAATTGTCGCGCCCCACGCGATCGGTGAGCCGCTTCAGGAACCAGCCGAGATAGTGGTCGAGGCGCAACACCTGATCGTGGATCTCGCGGGAGTCAGGGCCGTACGCGTGACCGACGGCATCAGTCGTGGACAAGCTGACTGCGAGCACGTCGGTGCCCCCGCCTCTGCGGCCGAGCCGCAGCGCCTCGAAGCCCTCGAGCGCGAACAGCAGCGTGAGCGAATCCATGGCGGGGACGCCAGCGATCGCCGCGGCGGCGCTAATGCTGTCGGCGGGCAGCCGGTGGGGGAAAACCACGTCCGCCCCCCCGTTTTCCCAAACCTCATTGTCCGGTTCCCTGTAGGCGCTGTCCGGAAGCAGCAGCGTCCACGACGTGCTGGCCGCCTTGAAGGGCAACCGCCGGGCGTTGAACGCCTGCACCCAGGAGGGCAGCGTGTCGGCGTAGTAGCGGCTCGTGGTGAACAGACCCGACTGATACCAGAACACCTGCTGTTTCGCCTGACCGAGAGGGAGAATCGCGCCCCGATCCTTGCGGCTGACCGATAGTGCGCGATCCGCCGGATCCGACGCTTTCAGCCAATCGAACAGCGTCGTGCCGCGGAACCGCCGGGGCGAGGCGCCCGGGCCGGTCGTGCCGAGCAGCGGCGCCAACGAATCCTGCACGCCCTCCGAATTGCGGATGATGCCGGTGTGCGCGGGCCACATGCCGGAGAGGATCGTCGCATGCCCCGGCGCCGTTTCGGTGACGGCGTGATCCTGGTATCCATCGGTCAAGAACGCGCCTTCGTTGGCGAGCTGCGCCAGGCCACCGGTGAGCTGGCTTCTCCAGCGCGAGAAGTAGTCAGGGCGAAGCTGGTCGACGGTGATCACGACGATCAGCTTCGGCCGCGCCGGCGCCGGCGGAGGGGAAACAAGGAGCCCCGTCAGGAACGCGAGATAGACGGAGAGATTCATGGCCACCAAACTAGCAATGGTCAAGCCATTGCCGCCACCGGGTCATGGGGCCGCTCCCGGAACGCGAGCACTCCGGCGATCGCCACCACGCAGGCGGCCAGCAGGAATGGCACGCCATGCCCCAGGGTCGCGAAGGCAAGCGTGGCGCCGACCGGGCCCACGATGCTCATGATGCCGCGAAACGTCTGTTGCGCCCCCATGACCAGTCCGAGCTCGTGGCGATCGGTTCGCTGGCTCACCAGCGACGTGGACGCCGGAAACAGCAGCGCGGTCCCCATCGGCACGAGAATAAGGAAGAGAATGAAGAATGGCATGGCGCGCGCCGGTGTGAGCAGGCTCGCCGGCAGCGGCATCAACGCGAGACCGAGGAGCAGCGAGATCGTGCCGATCTGCATGGTGCGGATTTCCCCGAAGCGCGCGTTGAACCAGCCAACGATCGTGGCGCGCATGATGACGCCCACCACCCCGAAGATCGGGAAGAAGTAGCCGATGGTTCGGGCGCTGATCGCGAAAGTGTCTTTCAAATACAACGCGAGCACGCCGATCACGACGTTCAATGCGAGCATCCCGACGACGTAGATCCAGATCACGCGATGCGCTGGTGTGGCGGGCTGGCGCACGATCTCCAAGAGCGCCTGCCGCACCGATCGGCCCTCGGGCACCACGAAGTGTCCGCTGGGACCGCGCGCTTGCGCCGCTCGCGATTCCGGCAGCCATTTCCACGCGAAGAACACGTTGACCAGGACCATCACCGCCGCGACGAGGCCGGGCGCCTGACGGCCGAAGTTATACGCCGCCGAGCCGATGAATGGGCCGATCACGACGCCCGCGCTGGTCGCCGCCGATAGCCAGCCCAGTGCCTTCGCGCGTTCTCGCGGTTCCATAGTATCGGCCACGTACGCCTGCGCGACGCCGGTGGTGCCGCCTCCGAGGCCCTGCACGATGCGCGACGCGAACAGCATCCACAGGCTTGTGGCAAAGCCAAAGATGACGTAGGCGAACGCGGAGGCGCCGAGGCCGATGAGCATGGCCGGCCGCCGGCCGTAGCGGTCGGAGAGCTTTCCCCACACCGGCGACGAGATGAGCTGCGCGACCGCAAACGATGCGATCAGGGGTCCGACGAGCCACTCGGGCGCCTTGAGATCGAGCGCATAAAACGGCATCAGCGGCGCGACGAGCATCAAACCCATCATGTCTACGAAGCACACCGCCATCAGCACCCAGAGCCGCTTCATCGTCTCGCTCCGACGCCTAACACCAGCGCGCTCACGAGCATGAGCACGACGCCAAACGCCGCGGCCACGCCGGTCTCGGCCAGCCGCAAGCTCGACAGGATTTCGATGGACACGGGGCGCGTCTCGTAGGTGTACAGGACAATGGACGCCACGATGTCGCCGAGCGCCGCCACAAAGGCGAGGCTGGCACCAGCGGCGAGGCCGGGCCTAAGCTGCGGCAGTGTCACGCGTGTGAGGGTGCGCCAGCGGCCGGCCCCGAGACTCGCGGCCGCTTCCTCGAGGGACGGATCGAGCTGCCGATACGCCGCGAGAATCCCCCGGCCGGTGAGCGGCAGCGCGCGCACGAGATAGGCGAGCGGAAGAATCGCGGCGGTGCCGACCAGCACAAAGCGCAACTGGAGCGGTGCGTGGACGCTGAAGGTGATCGCGAGCGCGATCGCGAAGACCGTTCCCGGGAGCGCCCACGGCAGCGCCAGCAATCCTTCGATCGCGCCCCGCCACCTTACGCGCTGCCGTACGACGAGCCAGCCGGCCGCGAGAGCGAGCGCGACGGCGACGGCCGTGCTGGCGGCGGCCATCCACAGCGAGTTCAGCATGGGCCGCAGCCGCTCCGCTTCCGAAAAGAGACGGCGGTAGTTATCGAAATTGAGGACGGGCGGGAGAATTTCGGTCGTCCAGGCGCCGTAGGGGACGAGTGAGACGAGGGCCAGCGTGAGATGCGGCAGGAGGAGCAGCACCGCGAGGCCCCACCCCAGCGTCGCCGCGAGCCAGCGCACACTGGTGCGTCGGATCGGCCGCGGCCGAGGTGCGATCCCCTTCCCCAGCGCGACCAGGATGTCGTCACCTTCGGTGCGACGCAGGATCAGGAGACCCGCCACCGCGACGATCGCGAGTGCCACCGTCTCGACCATCGCGAGCGGCAAGTCGCCGTTCAGCTTCGTCGCCACGATCTGCGTGGTCATCACGCGAAATCCGCCGCCGAAGATGTAGGGCGCGCTGAACGATCCCAACGCCGTCAGGAACGTCAGCATCGCCGCACCGACCAGTGAGGGGCGCAGCAGCGGCACGATGACGCGCCCCAACGTCGCGCGCCGATCGGCGCCGAGTGCCTGCGCTGCCTCCAGCATCGCGACGTCGAGCTTGGCCAGGCCGGCGCGCGTGAAGAGATAGAAGTAGACGTACATCGAGTAGGCGTGCACGAGCAGAATGGCGGCCGCGCCCTGCAGCCGCCACGGCGCATTTTCGAGATGCAGCGCCGCCTGGATCGCGCGCGCGATGAACCCGGACTCCCCATACAGAAACAGGAACGCGATCACGCCGACGAGCGGCGGCAGCACGACCGGGAGCGCGATCAACGAGCCCAGCGTCTTGCGACCCGGGAAATCAAACCACTCGAACAGGAAGGCGAGCGGGATCCCGATCGCGGCGGCCAGCACCACACTCACCAGAGAAATCCAGACGCTTGCCCACAGCGCCGCCCACTCACCAGGCCGCGTGACGAAGGCGCTCAGCGCCGTCGTATCGGCGGCGTCGGCGCCAACTACGAGAATCGGGTAGATCACCACCCACGCGAGAATCAGCGTGAGCCCCGCGGCCGCGACCTCCGACCGCCGCAGGCGGATCACAGGGCGATCACGCGCGTGGCTTCGACGTACACCCGCTGCCCCACGCGTGCGGCGTCGGGCTCGGCGAGCACCTCGAAGTGCTGGTGGTCATCGCTTTCAATCTGAAAGAAGGCGGCCGCGCCGACATAGCGCCGCTCGCGCACGAGGCCCGGCAGCCCGGCCTCGGAGAATCGCAAACGCTCGGGCCGCACGACGAGAACGCCCTTGCCGTTGCCTCCGAGCGCGCGGGCTGCGTCGCCCCGAAACACATTGGCACGGCCAACGAAGGTGGCCACGAAGAGATTGGCCGGGTGCTCGTACAGCACGTCCGGCGCGCCTACCTGCTCCAGCCGTCCCTGGTTGAGCACGGCAATGCGGTCGCCCAGGTCGAACGCTTCCTCTTGCTCATGCGTCACGAAGACGGTGGTAATCCCGACGCGCTTGATGACTTCACGCAGCTCGTGGCGCGTGCGCTCGCGCAATGCTGGGTCGAGGTTGGACAGTGGCTCGTCCAGCAGCAGCACGCGCGGCTCGGGTGCCAGGGCGCGTGCCAGCGACACGCGCTGCTGCTGGCCGCCGGAAAGCTCGTGCACCTTGCGCCGCTCAAAGCCGGCGAGATCGACGAGCCCCAACGCCGCCGTGATTCGTGCATCGCGGTCCGGTGACTTCGGCAGTCCGAAGCCGACGTTGTCGCCCACATCGAGATGCGGAAACAGCGCGTAGTGCTGGAACACCATGCCGAAATGGCGCCGCGCCGGAGGCACGGCCGTCACATCCTCGTTCGCCACGGCGATCCGACCGGCGTCCGCCGTTTCGAACCCCGCCAGCAGGCGCAGCATCGTCGTCTTGCCACTGCCCGAGGGGCCGAGCAACGACAGGATCTCGCCGCGCGCGATGTCGAGCGTGACGGGGCCGACCGTGACATCGAGGCTCCAGCGTTTCTCGATCGCTTGAATCTCGAGGAAGGGCGCGGTCAACGGCCTCCCCCTCCTCCGGTGCCGCGCACGTGCTGGTCCCACCAGCGCATCCACGCGGGGCCGTGCTCGGCGAGGAAATTCCAATCCACGTCGGCGACGACCATGCGGTGACGTACATCGCGCACCCAATCGGGCAACGAATCGGCGGGGAGGTCCTGCCGGGCGGGCACGCGAAACACCTCACGCGCAGCCGCGAGCTGCATTTCCACGCTGCCCACGAAGTCGACATACGCCCGCGCCGCAGCGAGGTGCTTCGCGCCTCGCACGACGGCGATGCCGTCCTCGATCGCCACCGTGCCGCTCTTTGGAAAGACGTAGCCGATCGGCATGCCGCGGCGACGGCTGATCAACACGTCCGGCAAATCCCAGATCGTGATCAACCCCTCCTGCCGGGCGATCTTCTCGCTGATGAGGGCGGGGTTTTGCTCGTAGACCTTCGTTTGGCCGTCGAGTCGCCTGAGCCAGCCAAATCCCGCGGCGGTGTCGCCGGTTTGCTTGAGCCCACGCGCGATGATGAGGCCGAACACCGCGCGCATCGTTCCGCTCGCGAGCGGGTCGCGAATGATCAGCTTGCCTTTCCACTTGCGATCGAGGAGGTCGTCCCAATCCTGCGGCGCCTCCGCTGCCGGCACGACCTTCTCGGCATAGAGAAAGACGGCCGGTGTCTCGTACGCCGCGAGGTAGCAATCGCCCGCGCCGCGGCCGCGGGGCGGGATCGCGTCGGCCCACACAGGTCGCCAGCAGTCGAGCAATGACTCGGCTGCGGCCTGCGCCAGGACCAGCGAGGGACCGCCGAACCACACGTCGGCCTGAGGGTTGGCGCGCTCGGAGCGCAGGCGGTCGTACACGTCCTGCGAGCCCATGTCGAGCCAGCGCACGTCGATGTCGGGGTGGAGTGCTTCGAAGCGCTTCTCGAACAGCGTCAGCAGGTCGCGCCCGTGGGGACTGTAGACCACCAAGGGAGTACGGTGATCCCGCGAGCATCCCACCACAAACGCGATGACTGCGCACATCCAGAGCCGGTGCTTATGGGACATTGCGTCGCTTCAGCCCCAGCAGGTTCACAAACAACCGATACGCACCGGGCACGCCAGCGGGCAGCTGTCGGAAGAAACTCAACCCCGTGTATACGTACATCCCTCGTTGAATCGGCGCGATCAGCAGCCCACCCTTCAGCTCCGCCGGTGGATTCGGCGGTCCGGGATCATGCGTTTCGAGCACCGGGACGTACGTGGTATCCCAGGTGTGCGCGAAATACAGCCCCCGCTCCTGAACCCAGCCGCGCCAATCTTCGGGCCCGATAGTGTTGGGATAGTGAAAGACGGGATGCGCGGGATCGAGCTCGGTGACGGGCGCGTTTTCGTCCGTCACGCGATCATGCGGGCGCGCGATGGTGAGCGGATAGGGCGCAAAGCCGCCGTCGACGAACGGATACTGCTGATACTGGACGATCAGGAGCCCGCCGTTGCGCGCGTAGTCGAGCAACCGGCCGTTGTTGGCGACGAGCGCGGGGTCGGTTTCGTACGCGCGGCTGCCGATGACGATGGCATCGAAATGCGACAGATCGCCGCGCGCCAAGGAATCGGGGCCAATGAGCTCGACCGGCACGCCGACGGCGAGCAGCGCTTCCGGCACGCGGTCGGCGGCGCCGCGCACATAGCCGACGTGCGAGAGCGCCGGAAGCGCGAGACGCGCAGCCCGGATCTGCGCCACCGACGGCTTCGTCAGCGCGCGCGGCCGGATGTGCGGATAATCGATGACCTCGAGCCATCCTGAGCCCCCCCCGGCACGCACATCGTAGGTCCCTGGCTTGAGGCTGTCCGCCGCCGGTGGTGCCACGTTGACGACGACACTCTTCGTCTCGTCTTCGCGCGTGAACGAGAGACTTTCGGGCGAGATGGTCGGCCAGCCGGTCGGCGGCGTGACGGTGGTTCGAGCGGTCGCGGCTCCGCGCGCACGATTCGTCACCGTGATCATGAAGTGCCGCGGGGCGAGCGCGCCCCCCCCCCCGTCGATCGGCCACAGCAGCTCGTCAGGTGTAATGGCCACTTCCACGTCACGCGTCACGAAGATCGGTCGGCGGATCTCGCCGATCGCCTGATCGCGATAGCGATACACGACTTCGCGCGTCAGCGTGACCGGCTCGCCGCCGATTGTCAGCCGTACACGCGCCGTCACCGGCGGCGGCTCGAACGGCAGGCCGCGCACGTCGGGCGGTGCGGCCGACCAATCGTACAGCCCACCGCGATTCGTCAGCGGGCGGCGCAGAAAATAGGGCTGGGTGCGCTCGGGATTCGCTGCAACGGTTAGGACGTAGCGGCGCGCTGCCAGAGCGCCCGGTGCGACCGCCGGCGCGCCCAACTCCAGCCGCTCGATCCCCCAGCCGCTCGGCGCCGCGATGGCGATGCTATCGACGCGCACGGTGCTGTCACCAGCATTCCAGACCGAGACTTCGACCTGGAGCCGTTCGTTTGGGATGACGATTCCGTCATCCGCTGTGCCGTCGAGCGTGACACCGGCGGCCATCGCGATGGCTCGGTCCAGCAATCCACGCTGCACCGAATCCGCGGAAGCTGAGCCGAGCAGTCGCGACGCGCGGAGCAAGTACGGCAGCGCGGCCGACGGGCGCCAGGGATTCAGCGCCGCACGCGCGGAGTCGATGAGGGCGGCATACCCGGTGACGTGAATCGTCGTGTCGACCCCCGTGAACATCGACGTCTCGCCGCCGTTGCTTCCCGCTCCCGCGCTCGGTGCTTTGGTCGCGATCAGCGCTACGCCGGAGCTCGCCGGACCCGCTCGTTGCAGCTGGCCCATGTCCTGCGAGCGGTGGCGGCTGCGGCTCGCCATGGCAATCTGGAAATACGACTGCCCGATAATCGGATCGAGGATGCCGACGGGCAACGTCAGCGTCGTCGCCGAGGGATCACCGCGCGTCGAGCGGAAGAACTTCTGAGGACCGCCCGCCGAATCGCGGAGCAGATCGAATGCCTGGCGCGCGAGAATCGCCGAGACCTGGTGGTGACCGTGGCCATCGGCGGGCGTCCCCGAAAACACCGCGATGATGATCTGCGGCCGGAACCGGCGGATGACGTCGAGGACGTCCTTGAGAATCGAGTCGCGCGGCCAGAACCGGAACGTTTCGTCAGCGGTCTTCGAGTACCCGAAGTCGTAGGCGCGCGTGAAGAACTGGCGGGCCCCGTCGAGCTCTCGGGCCGCCAAGAGCTCTTCGGTACGAATAACCCCGAGCTCGGGGCCGAGCTCGGGGCCGATCAGGTTCTGGCCGCCTTCGCCGCGTGTCAGCGAGAGATACGCGGCTTGCGCGCCCAGGCCTCGCGACAGGAGCACGAGCAGCTGCGTGTCCTCGTCGTCGGGGTGCGCACCGATCATGAGAACACGCTTGTTGCTGCCGAGCTGTCGCAACGTGGTGGCCAACGCGGCGACGCCGCCGGTGCCGGCCGGGGACATCTGTCCCCGAGACACACCGACGGCGCCGAAGCTCAGCAGGAGCCCGACGACACACGCTTTCACTATTGGGAAAGGTACACGGCGCCACCCTTCATAACGAACTTCACGCGTTGCAGTTCCGTGATATCGCGCGTGGGATCGCCCGCAACGGCGATAATGTCAGCATACAGTCCGGACGCGATCGCACCGAAATTTTGCTCCTGGCCCAGCAGCGCGGCCGCAACCGAAGTTCCTGACTGAATCGCCTGCATCGGCGTCATGCCGTACTGCACGTAGTACTCGAATTCCTTCGCCTGATTGATCTCGGTCCACGGAAACCCGCCGACATCGGTGCCCAGCGCGATCTTCACGCCTTTCTTCAGAGCACGACCGAACGCCTTCCGCTCGAGATTCACGAGCGCCACCCACACTCCGCCGCGCGCGACCACATGCGCCCCGACCGTGACGGTCGGCACCCAGTACACGTTGTTGCGCACCATCACATCCAGCAGCGAGTCGGTCAGGCCGTCGCCGTGCTCGATGGAATTCACGCCCGCCCGCAGCGCCGCCGCGATGCCGTCCGAGCCGATGGCGTGCGCCGCGACCATGTGCCCCATCCGGTGCGCCTCGTCCACGATCGCCTTGGCTTCGGCGTCGGTGAAGTTCACCCAGCTGTGGAGCATGCTGTCCGGGGTGAAGTAGTAGCGGCGGTCGCTGTAGTACTTGATCCAGTCGGCGCCGTGCTGGAGCTGCTGGCGCACTGCGAGCCGCGCGTTGTCGACGCCATCGACCGGCTGCACGCCATGGGGAAGCTCGAGCTCCCAGTTCGTCGACGTGATCGGATACATCCCCGTCGGCGCCATCGCGCGCGTCGATGTGAAGACGCGCGGGCCGGGAATCTCGCCGCGGTCGATGGCGAGCTTCACGTCCACGTCGGCGTACATCGCGCCTTCCGTCTCCAGGTCGCGGATCGCCGTGAACCCGTGCTCCAGGGCGAGCCGCGCGTTGCGGGCGGCAAGGATGGCCCGATAGGCGGTCGATTGCTTGAGCAGCTGGTCTTCGTAATCCTGCGAGGTGACGTCGCCCTGGAGCAGCAGGTGCGTATGGGCGTCGATCAATCCGGGGAGCACGGTCATCTGGCCGAGGTCGATGACGCGGGCGTTGGGCGCCTGCGCCTGGATCTGCGCCAGCGGGCCGACGGCTCGAATCCTTTCGCCTTCGATGAGAATTCCTACATTGGGTTGCGCGGTGGCCGATCGGCCATCGACCAGGCGACCTGCTTTGATCAGGATCTGCTGGGCGGGGGCCGTCTGGGCGTGGACCGCGGGAAGCAGAATCAGACCGGTACACAACAGCGCTAAACCGCGCATCGGAACGAGCTCCAAGACGAGGGCGCGGCAAATCTATCATCCAAGCCACGGAGGCGTACATGCCCGTCCTCGTGACCTGTGAATGCGGGAACTCCTACGATCTGAAGGACGAATTCGCGGGCAAGCTGGTCAAATGCCCGAAGTGCGGCCGGCCCGCCCGCGCCCCCAGCGTCGCCACTGCGGTGAAGCAGGTCGATCCGGCGTTCGACCGCGACATTTTCCTGCTGCGGCAGCAGATGCTCAAGATCTCCGAGAAGTACGACGTCGGCGATGAGCAGGGGAACAAGGTCATCTTCGTCGAGCGCCCGGCGCACGCGTTGCGGAATATCGGTGCCGCGCTCGTCACGCTCGCGGGGCTCTTCCTCGGCATGCCCGCCTGGATCGAGTTCATCGACACGCTGCCGTCCGGGGGCCTCAAGACGATCCTCGGTATCGTCGGTGTGTTTGCGATTCTCTTCGGGTCGATCGCGCTGGGTATCGCGCTGTCGGTCAAGCGGCACGTCACGTTCTATCGCGATCAGTCCAAGCGCGAGAAGCTGCTCGACATCCTTCAGGACAAGAAATTCCAGCCGATCACGATGACCTATACCGTCCGCGACGCGCGCGGTCGGAAGCTCGCCAAGCTGGGCAAGAACTGGTTGTTCAACGCGTTCCGCAAACGCTGGTACGTGTGGGGGCCGGACGGGCGCGTGCTGTTCCTCGCAAAAGAAGATTCCATCATCCTGTCGCTGCTCCGCCGTTTCCTCGGGCCCTTGTTCGGTGTGCTGCGTACCAACTTCATCTTTCTCCCGGCCGGCACCGACGACGTGATCGGGGAATTCAAGCGGAAGTTCACGATTCTCGACCGCTATGTGCTCGACATGACGGCCGACCCACAGCGCCTGATGGATCGGCGCCTCGCCATCGCGCTCGGCGTGATGCTCGATACCGGAGAGCGCCGGTGACACCCGAAGTCCCGGGCGGCGGCAGCCCCGACCACGAAGAGCCGATCCTCATCACGCCCGAGATGCTGGCGCCCGCGCGGACGGTCAAACCAGCCGCGCGGCGCGATGGCCGGATCGACTTCGAGCGCGGCATGCGGCGGCTGCCGCTGTTCATCGTGACGCTCATCGTCGCGAATGTGGCGGTGTTTGCCTGGGAGATCGCGTCGGGCGCGTTTGGCGACCGGAAGGCGCTGATCGAATCGGGCCTCCACGTCGCGAATCAGATCAATCCGCTCGCAGCCGGCGCCCTCGTGCGCGCGCGGGTGCTGGCCGGAGAATGGTGGCGCGTGTTCACCTCGATGTTCCTCCACGGTGGGCCGGATCATCTGATCGGCAACATGGTCGCGCTCTATATCGTCGGCATGGCGTGCGAGCACGCGTTCGGTGCGGCGCGCACGGCGCTCGTCTACTTCGGGAGCGGCGTGACCGGCGCCGCCTTCAGCCTCGCGACCGGTCCGGGCCCGTCGGTCGGTGCCTCGGGCGCGATTTTCGGCGTGCTGGCGGCGGTGGCGGTGATGCTGTACAGGAACCAGGACCGTTTCTACGTGCGCGACAAACGCATCGGCTTCGTGCTTGCCGCGTGGGCCGCCTGGCAACTGTTCACGGGATTCCTGTCGCCGTTCATCGACAACTTCGCGCACCTCGGCGGCATGACCGGCGGTGCGATCGCGGCCCTGTTGCTTACACCCGTACTCGCGCCGCCCCGCGAAACCATTGTACGGATTTCCTAACAACAGCGACGGGTGCATGTAGGGGCGCAGCATGCTGCGCCCCTACAGTATTTCCCCCTACCGCCCCCTAGCGCCCGTCCTCGATCACCGTGACGCCAGCGGCTTTCCGTCCGCGTCGAGGAACCGCACCTCCCCAAAATTCAGCTCGCGGATCCCGGCTTCAATCTTCGACCGATCGCCCACGATCACCCAGACCAGATGGTCGGGGCGGATCGCGTCCTGCGCCGCGGTGGTCGCGTCAGGAATCGTGAGCGCGCGCACGCGCTGCGCGTAGGTCTCGTAGTAGTGATCGTCCAGGCCGTACGTCACGAGCTGCTCCAACGAACCCTGCACGGCGTCCATGGTCTCCCAATTGCCGGGCAGCGTCAGCGTGAGATTCGCCTGCGCCTTGGCCAGCTCGTCGGCCTCGACCGGTCGCGGGCCCAAAATGCCGCGCAGCTCGCGATCGACTTCGATCATCGATTCCTTCGTCTTGTCGGTCTGCACCGGCGCGTACGCAATGAACGGGCGTTGGCCGCGCGCATCCCAGACCAATGTGAACGCGCCGTACGACCAGTGTTTCGCTTCGCGCAGATTCATGTTGACGCGCGACGTGAATTGCCCGCCCAAGAGCGACGTCATCGCCTCGATCGCGTACTCGTGCGGATTGGATTTCGGCGGCGCGAGATCGCCGGCGAAAATGATCGACTGCTCGGCCCCGGGGCGATCGAGAATGTAGACGAGGGGTCGCGGCTGATCCGCGACGGTGCTGACGTTCTTCTGCGGCACGTCACCGCCCTGCCAGCGATTGAACAGCCGCGCGAGTCGCGGCTGAATCTCGGCAAGCGAGATGTCCCCCACCACGACGAGCGTCGCGTGATTCGGCTTGAACCACGTCCGGTGGAAGCGCACCAGATCGTCACGCGTCATGCGCGTCACCGACTCCGCGGTGCCGGAGCCGGTCAGCGGGTTGCCGTAGGCGTGGTTCGCGCCGTAGAGCAGCTGCGGGAAGACGCGCAATGCCATCTGCACCGGCTGCACTTTTTCGCGCTGGATGCGCGCGAGGCGCTGCCGCTGCTGCCGCTGGAAATCGGCCTGCGGGAAGAACGGATTGAGGATCACGTCGGCGAAGATGTCGAGCGCCGGATCGAGATTGTCCTTGAGCGTGGATAACGACACGCTGGAGACATCGAGCTGCGAGCCGGTGCTGAGTACGGCGCCCAGCTGCGACAGCGTATCGCTGATTTGCAGCGCCGTGCGCTTCGTGGTCCCCTCGTCCAGCATATCGAGTGTGAGACTCGCCGTCCCGGGCGCCGCAAACTGGTCGGCCGCGTACCCGGCGTCGATCAGGAGCGTCATGTTCACCTGCGGAATGGAGTGACGCTCGGAGAGCACGATCTTGAGCCCGTTGGGGAGCGTCGCGCGGGCGATCGCCGGGAAGCGCGCCTCGGGTGGCGTGCCGGCGGCGGGAAGCTTCGACCGATCCGCGCCATTCGCCGCGACATCGTACGTCGGATAGGGGTGGACCTCGACGACGAAGTCCCCGTCGTTGAGCCAGCGAGCAGCGGCCGATCTCAAGTCGGCAGCGGTCGCGGTCGCAATGCGCTGGCGCGTCACCTGATAATGATCGGCGTTGCCGGCGTACACCTCGTTGATCGCCAGCACGTCCGACTTGCCGCCGAATCCGCCGATCCGCTCGATGCCCCGGATGAAGTTGGCTCGCGACTGCGTCTTGACGCGCCGCAGCTCACCGGGCGTCGGGCCGGTCCGGATGAACCTGCCCAGCTCCTCATCGATCGCGCGTTCGACGCGGGCGAGATCGCCGCCCGGCTTGGCCGTGGCGCGGATCACGAGCTGCCCCCCGATCTCCCGCAGGTCCACGTACGCGACGACGTCGGTGGCGATCTGCTCGTCATAGACGAGCCGCTTGTATAACCGCGAGGTCTTCCCGGCCGCGAGCACGTCGGTCACGAGGTCGAGGTAGTCGCCGTCCGCCGATCCGAACTGCGGGATATTCCATTGTTTGTAGATCCGCGCCTGCGGCACGCGATCCTGCATGATCTCGCGGTGCGAGCCGGTGCGCTTCGCGATCCAGACGTCCTGCTTCGCGATCGGCGGCGTCGCGGGAATGTCGCCGAAGTACTGCTCGACTTTCTGCCGCGCCGTTTCCGGCGTGATGTCGCCGGCCAGCACGATGACCGCGTTGTTGGGGCCGTAATAGGTGCGGAACCACTGCTTCACGTCCTCGACCGATGCGGCGTTGAGGTCCTCCATCGACCCGATCACGGTCCACGAATAGGGATGACCCGCCGGGTACGCGCCCTCCGCCATCAGGAGATTGACTTTCCCGTAGGGCTGATTCTCCCCCTGCCGTTTCTCGTTCTGCACGACGCCGCGCTGCTCGTTCACCTTCGCCGTATCGATCACCCCGAGCAGGTGGCCCATCCGGTCCGATTCCATCCACAGCGCGACGTCGAGCGCGCTGGTCGGGATGTTTTCGAAATAGTTGGTGCGGTCGTTGTTGGTCGTGCCGTTCTGGTCCGTCGCGCCGATGCGCTCGAACGGCTGGAAGTAGTCGTCGTTGAAGTGCTCGCTGCCGTTGAACATCAGATGCTCGAACAGATGCGCGAACCCCGTGCGGCCGGGCTTCTCATTCTTGGAACCCACGTGGTACCAGATGTTCACGGCGACGATGGGCGCCTTGTGGTCCTCGTGCACCAGCAACGTCAGGCCGTTTTTCAGAACGAACCGCTGGTACGGGATCGTAATTGGCGCCGGCGCTGCCGCTTTGACGCGAGTCCGCGGGGAGCGAACGGCCCCCCGACGCTGGGCGGCCACCGACGACGCCGCCGCGAACCCCAACAGCAGGGTCAGTAAGGCGATACGTCTCATTGAGGAAGCTCCTTCGTGTAGGCTGACGGCGGGCTGAACGGTGTGAAGATATTACATTTAAGCGACATGGCTACCCTCGCCGAGCCCAAACGCATAGTCAGCGCCGAGGAGGCGCGTGAGGTCGCCGAGGCGGCACGCGAAGAGCAATGGACGTCGCCGAGTTTCGTACGCGAGCTTTTCCTCGGCAACTTGCGGATGGATCTGATCCATCCCTACCCCGAGCAGGATCCTGACGAAGTCGCCCGCGCCAAACCGTTCCTCGACAAGCTGGAGCGCTTCCTCCGCGAGGACGTGGACTCCGACCGCATCGATCGCGAAGGCGAAATTCCCGAAGCCGTCGTTCAGGGCCTGCGGGACCTCGGGGCATTCGGGATCAAGATTCCGCGCGAATACGGCGGGCTGGGCCTATCGCAGCTCTCCTACATGAAGGCGATCGAGCTCGTCTCGTCCGTCGATGGCTCGCTGACGGCGCTGCTCTCCGCGCACCAATCGATCGGCGTTCCCCAGCCGCTCAAGATGTTCGGCAGCGAAGCGCAGAAGAGAAAATACTTCCCCCGTCTCGCCAAAGGCGCAATCTCGGCATTCGCGCTCACCGAGCACGGCGTGGGCTCTGACCCCGCCGCGATGGAAACGAACGCCATCCTCGACGACGATGTCTGGGTCCTGAACGGCGAGAAGCTGTGGTGCACCAACGGCACCAAGGCAGAGCTGCTCGTCGTGATGGCGCGGACGCCGTCGAAGATGGCCAACGGGAAAGAGAAGAAGCAGATCACCGCGTTTATCGTCGAGACCGACTGGCCGGGCGTGGAGGTCGTGCATCGCTGTCACTTCATGGGACTGAAGGCGTTGTACAACGGCGTCATCCGCTTTACGAACGTGCGCGTGCCCAAGGAAAACGTGCTCTGGGGCGAGGGCAAGGGACTGAAGCTCGCGCTGGTCACGCTCAATACCGGCCGGTTGACGCTCCCGATTTCATCGGTTGCCGCGGGCAAGCGCTGCCTCGAAGTCTCCCGCCGCTGGGCGGCCGAGCGCGTGCAATGGGGTCGTCCGATCGGCCAGCACGACGCGATCGCGCAAAAGCTCGGCACCATGGCCGCCAACACGCTGGCGATGGAAGCGGTGGCGGAATTGTGCGGGGCGATGGCGGAGCGCGGCGGCTACGACATCCGGCTCGAAGCGGCGATCGCCAAGCTGTACAATTCCGAAGCGGGGTGGCGGATCATCGACGACACGGTGCAGATCCGCGGCGGCCGCGGGTACGAGACCGCCGATTCGCTGCGCGCGCGCGGCGAAGCGCCCGTGCCGGTCGAGCGCATCATGCGCGACTTCCGCATCAACCTGATCTTCGAGGGCTCCTCGGAGATCATGCACCTCTTCATCGCGCGCGAAGCGGTCGACAAGCATCTCCAGGTCGCGGGCGACGTCGTCCTGCCGGGGAAGTCGACGCGCGAACGGCTCGCGGGCCTGGCCGGCTCCGCGGCGTTCTACGGCTGGTGGTATCCGTCGCGGTGGATCGGCTGGAGCCTGTGGCCGCGGTACGCGGAGTTCGGCCGGCTGGCGAAGCATGTCCGCTTCGTCGAGCGCAGCTGCCGCCGCCTGGCGCGCGGGGTGTTCCATTCGATGATTCGCTTCGGCCCGAAACTCGAGCTACGGCAGTCGGTGCTGTTCCGTCTCGTCGATGTGGCCGCTGAGCTGTTCGCCATGGCGGCGACGTGCTCGCGCGCGCAGCGGCTCTATGAGCGCGATCGCACGACCGGGGCGCGCGCCGTCAAGCTCGCGGATTTGTTCTGCAAGCAAGCTCGACGTCGGGTGCGTTCAAAGTTCAACGGGCTACGGCGTAACGAGGACGTTCCCACCTACAAGTTTGCGCAGGAGATTTTGGCCGGTGAACATCGCTGGCTGGAGCGCGATATAGTGGAGCTGCCTGAGTAAGGCGGTTAAGCGGTTTGGCGGTTAAGCGGTTCGAATGTTTTGTGGCCCGTGCGCAGGTCGCCGGGCCATTGCTCTTTGTAGACCCATCGTTGTCTTGCCGGCAACGTCATGCATTCGTTCAAACTCAAGCCAAGCCTCGTTCGACAACAACTTCAAGTCTCGAGCAAGAAGCGCAAAGTAGGATAACTCGGCCAGCGACCCGAGGGCGACGTCCAAGAAGCGACGGAACTCCGAGGCACCTCTCTTGGCGCAACCTTCGACGATGTTAGCCGCCGCTGAATACGCTGAGCGGCGCATTTGTGACGTGATGCCATACAATTCAGACTTGGGAAACGCCTGTGTGAGCTGGTACGTGAACAGTGTTAGTCGATGGCAGTGCTGCCACGCGACGAAACGTTCATGCGGTTTCATGCATGAGTCTAGTTGATCTCGGGACAGAGAAACGAACCTAAGAAATGCGTCTAGGTACGGATAAACGCCGAACCGCCGAACCGCTTAACCGCCCAGCCGCTTATGCAGCCTGATGGGCGATCATGATGCTCTTCAGGCGCTCAGGCGCATCCGCACCAGCATCGCCGTAGGGCGACGGATGGCCTTCCTGCTCCATCACCACGCTGGGACATACTAAGGGATAGGTTCGCGCGCGGATGCGATCGGCGGCGTGCTGCGCCGCGACCGGCGTCGCAATCACGACTTCCCGCGCGCCGAGTCCCTCGGCCGCCTTTGCGGCGGCCAGCACCTTCCACGGGTACACGATCTGGCCATCCACGATCACCGCAGTACGTCCCTCCAGCTTCTTCACGGGCCGTTGCGTCCGATAGAGGACGAGATCCTGCCTCACCCGCGCGCGCGATTCATCGATCGCGGCCTGCAACTTCTCGAGCAGGTTCATGGCAGGCAGGAAGTCGGGATCCATCTCGGCCGGCGCCGATTCCGCCATCGCGCCAACCGGTGCCAGGTTCGCCCCCAGTTTAATGAAGGAGGCCACGATCACATCGAATTGCGCCCCCATGGCCTTGGCGGCATGGGCCGCGATCTCCACGCCTTCGGGCGTAATCCCGAGCAGGATGCACGACTGGTACCCGCGGGACGCGAGCTGCTGGCCGAGGAGGGCCCCGGCACTCGAGCGCGTTGGATAGAGACTGGGTCGGGGTTGAGCCATGGTTTGCCAAGATAAGAACGCTATCGGCTATCGGCTATTGGCTATCGGGCGAAAATCCGGTAGCCGATAGCTCCTAGCCGATAGCCAGTTATCTTTTCCGCTCCCGCAGCCAGGACCGAGGCAGTGGCGAAGGACACGCTGACCGTCGTCGATAACCGCACCGGCAAGGGCTACGAGCTCCCGATTCAGGACGGAACGGTCCGCGCCGCCGATCTCCGGCAGATCAAGGTATCGGACGAGGACTTCGGACTGATGTCGTACGATCCCGCCTTCATGAACACGGCCGCCTGTCGCAGCGCGATTACCTACATCGACGGCGACAAGGGGATCCTGCAGTATCGCGGCTATCCGATCGAGCAGCTGGCCGAGAAGAGCACGTTCCTCGAGACGGCGTATCTGCTGCTGCATGGCGAGCTGCCGACGGCCGCCGAGCTCGACGCCTGGGTCTACCAGGTGACGCATCACACGATCATTCACGAGAACATCAAGAAGTTCATCGACGGCTTCCACCACGACGCGCACCCGATGGGCATGTTCGTGAGTGCGGTGGCCGCGCTGTCGACGTTCTATCCGGAGGCGAAGCGGATCTTCGAAGAGAAGTCCCGCAACAACCAGATCGTTCGGCTCATCGCGAAGACGCCGACGCTGGCCGCCTTCGCGCACCGCCATTCGGTGGGCATGCCGTACGCCTACCCCGACAACGACCTGAGCTACACGGGCAATTTCCTGAACATGATGTTCAAGACGACCGAGGTGAAGTATTTACCGCACCCGGTGCTCGAGCGGGCGCTCGACGTGCTGTTCATCCTGCATGCCGATCACGAGCAGAACTGCTCGACCAGCGCGATGCGCGGCATCGGGTCCTCGCATCCCGATCCGTACTCCTGCATGGCGGGAGCGGCCGCCGCGTTGTACGGACCGCTGCACGGCGGCGCGAACGAAGAAGTGCTGCGGATGCTGCGCGAGATCGGGGCGATCGACGCGATTCCCGCTTACCTCCAGCGCGTGAAGAAGGGCGAGGTCCGGCTGATGGGCTTCGGGCACCGCGTCTACAAGAACTTCGACCCCAGAGCCAAGATCATCAAACAGATCGCCGAGCAAGTGTTCGACGTGACCGGCAAGAACCCGCTCATCGACATCGCGGTGGAGCTCGAGCGCATCGCGCTGCAGGAGGAGTACTTCGTCTCGCGCAAGCTCTACCCCAATGTCGACTTCTACTCGGGGATCATCTACGAGGCCATGAAGTTCCCGGTCGACATTTTTCCCGTGCTCTTCGCGATCGGGCGGACGCCGGGATGGCTGGCACAGTGGCAGGAGATGTTGCTCGACAAGGAGCAGAAGATTGCCCGCCCACGTCAGGTGTACACCGGCCCCGCAAAGCGGGATTACGTGGCTATCGAGAAACGGAGCTGAGACCCATGCCCACTTACGTCCTGCTGTCCAACCTGACGGACGAGGGCGCGAAGGCGCTCAAGAACAATCCGAAGCGGCTGCAGGAAGTGAACAAGGAGATCGAAAAGTTCGGGGCCAAGGTCACGGCGCAGTACGCCGTGCTCGGCCCCTATGACTTCGTCAGTATCGTGGACTGTCCGGACAACGAGACGATCGCTCGGGTGTCCGTGGAGCTCGGCTCGCGGGGCAGTATCCGCCTCATGACCTTGGCGGCGACGCCGGTCGCGAATTTTATCCGCACGCTGAAAACGAAAGACTGAGCCAGGTGACGGCAGCAGTCGACCAATGTAGGGGCGCAGCATGCTGCGCCCCTACGACTGCCCTTACCGTCGTTTCCCGCCCCGCCGCGGTCTCAACGAACGCTCCGGCCGCGGAGCTTCGGCGATGGCCTGCCGCGGCTGCAGCGGCGGCACCGACGGCTCGAATCCCGGAATCACTTCCCGCGGGAAGTTCTGCCCGATCAGCCGCTCGACGTCGGCCATCAGCAGCCATTCATCCGGCGAGATCAGCGTGAGCGCGAGACCGCGCGCGCCGGCCCGGGCCGTGCGCCCGACGCGGTGCACGTAGACCTCAGGATCGGTCGGCACGTCGAAGTTCACCACCATCCGGATGCCGTCCACATCGATGCCGCGCGCGGCGATATCCGTCGCGACGAGGATCTCGGCCGTACCCGAGCGGAATTGGTCGAGCGTGCGCGTCCGATGGCTCTGCGCCTTGTCCCCGTGTAGCGCGTTCGCCGCAATGCCTTCGCGCTTGAGGAAGGTCACGAGCTTATCGGCCCCGTACTTCGTCCGCGTGAAAATCAGCGTCTGACCGGCGGGCTTGGCCTTGAGAATCGCCGCGAGGGCCCCGCGCTTCTGCAGCTTGTCCACCGCGACGATGACGTGCTCGATGCCCTCGGCGGCCTGGGCGCGGCGCCCGATCTCGACCGAGGCATGCCCGTTCAGCGCGCGCCGCGCGAGCGCGTCGACCTCCAGCGAGATGGTCGCCGAGAAGAGCATCGTCTGCCGCTCCTCCGGCAACGCGCTGAGGATGCGGCGCACGTCGGGCGCGAAACCCATGTCGAGCATCCGGTCCGCTTCGTCGAGCACCAGCACCTCGAGCTGCGAGAAATCGACGTGCCCACGCTCCATGTGATCGAGCAAACGGCCGGGGGTCGCGACGACGATATCGACACCGTGCTTCAGCCCGCGGGTTTGCGGCTCCATGCCGACCCCGCCGTACACGGCGGCACCCTTGAGATGCGTGTGCCGCCCGTACGCCTTGATGCTGGTGGCGACCTGCTCCGCCAGCTCGCGTGTCGGAACGAGAATCAGCGCCCGCAACGTACCGCGCTTGCCGTCCGACAGGCGCTGCAAGATCGGCAGCACGAATGCAGCGGTCTTGCCGGTGCCGGTCTGCGCTGATCCGATGAGATCGCGACCCGCGAGGGCGAGCGGAATCGCTTCGGCTTGAATGGGGGTTGGCTGCGCGTAGCCCTCGTCGGCGACGGCGCGCAAGAGTTCGGGCGCTAGGCCCAGTGCTGCAAATGGCATACTACTCCTAGGTACACACACTCGCTGCGAGATGGCCCAATGCCATTTCGACGTCAGCGACGCTTCAGTTTTTGAACCTGGGGGATGAAACCGTGCGTGTGTTCAGCGACGGAGTCCCTGAGCGGGACTGTCCAAGAGAGGATGCCAGCTCGCGGTTCCTTACACTCTCAAAGTAATGGGGAGAGATCGGAAAAGACAGGGCCAATCACTACCAGGTGACAGCCTAGTCTTTGCCTGACCTAGTTCGATCCAGCACCCATCTGGGGTTCAGTCCCCCACCACCACATCCGCGGCAACTGCCGCTGGCGAGGCCAGACCTCGTTCAGTGTGTCACCTTCATACAGCCGTCCGTTCTTCATCACGTAGCGGACTGTGTTCGTGTTGTGAATGTCCTCGAGCGGATTCGCATCCAGCACAATCAAGTCCGCCAATTTGCCCGGCTCGAGCGATCCCAGATCCTGCTCCATTCCGATCGCATTGGCGCCGTGGATCGTGGCGACCCGCAGCACATCGTGATTCGACATCCCACCGGCCGCCATCGCCCACAGCTCCCAGTGATCGCCCAACCCGTCCATCTGGCCGTGGCCGCCGAGGCCGATGTGGCCTCCGGCTTTCAGAATCGAATTCGCCGACGCCGCGATGCGGGGGAAGACGTACTCGCTTTCCCGGAACCACGGACGGCGCTCGGCACGTTGGTCAATCTCGTCGTGCGGCATGAAGCGGCGCACCTTGGGATTGTCGTGAATGTCGTAACGCTCGTAGAAGAAGTTCTCGCTCCACGGGCCGCCGTACGAGACGAGCAGCGTGGGTGTGTACGTGATGCCCGACTGCGCGACCAACTGCACGGCATCCGTATACAGCGGCATGATGGGATAGCTGTGCTCCGATCCCGGATAGCCATCGATCACCGCGGTGAGATTCATCTTGAAGTCGAGCCCGCCCTCGATTGTCGGCATCAGGCCCAGATCTTTCGCCGCCATGATGACCCACTGCCGCTGCTTGCGGTTGCCCGTCATGTACATCTTGATCGTGTTGATGCGATAGAACTCGCTGTAGCGTCGCAGCGCCTGGCGCGTGTCGTCGAGACTCTTGAAGTCTTCGTCCCAGAAGACTCCCGGGCCGGTGTGGAAGATGCGCGGCCCGAGAATCTCTCCCGTTTCGACGAGATCGGCGTACGTCAGGACGTCGGTCGTCGAGGTCTGCGGATCGCGCGTCGTCGTCACGCCCCAAGCGAGGTTGGCGAGATACTTCCACACCTGTGTCTCGTGAATGCCCCACGTCGGCCACGGGTGGGCATGCACGTCCACAAACCCGGGAATGATCGTTTTCCCCGCCACATCGATCACCCGCGCACCAGCTGGAACCGCGCCGCGAGCGCCGACCGACACAATGCGGTTGTCAGCGACGACGACGTCGCCGTTGTCGATGACCTCGTCGCCCTTCATCGAGACGATGCGCGCACCGCGCAACACGACGGTGCCGCGTGGGATATCGCGTGGCAGGCGGATCGAGACGTCCACGCGCTGCGGTTCGTACGCCGGTTGCTTCGCGAGGGAATCGGACCGCGCCCGCAGGCGCTTCTGCACCGAATCGGCGAGCGCCTTGAAGCTGTCACCCTTGAGCGAGTCGGCGCGGATCGAGTCGGTCCGTTGCTTCACCTTATCCATGGAATCCGCAACGACCGGATCCCATTTCAGGAACGAGCGGCCGATGGACCAGAACGCCTGCCGGCCATCGTTCGTCCATCCGATGAAGTCGCCGCCGATCATCGTCAGTCGCTTGGTCGGGAATGCCGCCGAGGATGGATCCGACACGTTGACGGCCGGCGTCTGGCCGCCGATGAGCGGCATCGTCACCAGGTAGACGTAGTTTCCGACCTGCGCCAGGACGCGGTCCGAGTCGGGACTGATGATGATTTCATCCGCGTTATTGGGCTCGGCACCGGGCCCGGGGTAGGTGTAGCCGGTGACCCGGATATGCGCGCGACGGTCGGTGCCATCGAAGCGCATCGAGACGAGCCCATCGGACCCTTCGTAGATGTAAATGCGGGTGGGATCGCGACTGAAGTGCGGACGGCCAGTGGCATTAATGGGAGAAATCCGCGTCAACGCACCCCCCGCCGCTGGTACCCAATCGAGCTCGTATCCGGGCGCAACATGCTCGGCGGTGCGGGGGGCGCGTGGACCCTTCACGACCACGATGCGCGTGCCATCGGGGGACCAGACGGGGGTGTCGTAGAAGGCGGTGTCCGCCGTCAGGCGAACGGGCCTGCTCCGGCCATCGGCCCTGATCTTGTTCACCGTGCCGCCTGCATCGGTCCAGGTCACATAGGCGAGCCACTGACCATCCGGCGACCATGCCGGCACCTGCTCCTTCATACTGTCGTTCGTCAGCCGCCGCGGCGGGCCGTTCGGCAGATCCATGACGTAGAGGCGGTCCAGGGCGCTGAACGCGAGCCGCCGGCCATCGGGCGACGGTGCTGCGTTGCGGATCTGACGCACGAGCACCTGCGTCGTGTCGACGCGGATGGGTAGATGCACCAGCGGTCCGAGCTGCTGATCGACCCTGGCGGTGAACGGAATGTCGGTCACCTGTCCGGAGGGGACGGCGACCCGGTGCACCTTGCCGCCGTACGAGACGACGATCGCCTGGTTGTCCGGCGTGAAAGAGTAGCCGGGATACAAGTCGCGGGTGAATCGCGATTCCTGATCGTCGCGCGTCACGGGATACACGAGCCACTTCTCGTCGCCGGACGCGAGATCGCGCAGCCGCAGCCCGGTCTCCGCATCGTAGCGCGTGGCATACACGAGCCATTTGCCGTCCGAAGACAGCTGCGGCCGCATGGCGCTCCCGTACATGTCTGTCTGCGTGAAGAGACGGCCGGTCTGCCGATCGTAGATCGCGAGTTGCCACAGGGGATACTGCAGGTTGTAGCCGAAACCGCCGCGGTGCCGCGAAACCCAGATGTAGCGGGGATCTTTGCCGAACGCGGCGCCGAGGGTGTTCATCGGCGGAGGCATGTTCGGGCCGGCCTGCACGCGCAACATCGCGGCGCCGGAGCCACCGTCCTTATGTATCAACCACAGCTCGTAGACGCTGCCGAGGACACCGCTGGTACGCGAGACGACGATGTAGTTGCCGTCCGGTGTCCAATCCGGCGACGCGTACAGGTTGTTTGTGCCCTTGGTGAGCGCCTTGGCATGCGAGCCATCGGGGTCACACAGCCAGACATTCTCGGCGCCGCTGCGGTCGGAGAGAAAGACGAGATGCTTGCCGTCCGGGGACCAGCGCGGCTGCGAATCGAATGCCGGACCCGAGGTAATGCGCGTCGCCGCGCCGCCGGTCACCGGCATCGTGTAGAGGTCCCCCGACAGCTCGAATGCGATCGTCTTCCCGTCGGGTGACACGTCGAGCGACATCCAGGTGCCTTCCGAGGTCTCGAAACTCACGTTGCGCGCCATCTTCAGCGGCAATGAGTCGAGCTTCACCTTGGTCGTGTCGCGCTTTGTCGTGTCTTGCGGCGGAGGGGGGGGCGGGGGCGGTTGCTGTGCGGCCAAGGTCACGGCGACAAGCAGGGAGAGCATGGATTCTCCGGTTGGAAGAACGACGGCCCGCGGGAACGAGGGAAGCTGTAGTCAGCAAAAAGGGCGGTCAAGTTGATTGACCGCCCTTCGCTAACGCCTGATGCGCGTTTAGATGCTGAGTGCTCTGACCTGTCTCGGCGCCGGATCCTGTGACCGCAGCACGATCCGCATGGCGTGCGTGTCGAGATCGATATCCCAGCCCGCGATGCGCGGCCGCACAAACTCCGCGCCGTCATCCGGCGTGAGCCCTTCGGGCGTGGCATCGAGGAACTCCATCAGCTTCATCCGCCACTCGAGATAGGTACAGCCTTCACGGCTCGCCGCGATGCGAATACCCACATCGTCATCGAGTTGGCGACGCACGAAGCCCTGTGCCACTTCGAGCAGCCGCCCGACGATCACCCGTTCCAGCGTCACGCCATCCTTGCGACCGAGACGGCGCGCGAGAACACGAGCGCGGGTGGGATCCAAACAGAGCGCCAGGAACTGGTCCCGGATCTCCGGATTGGGCCGGCGGCGGCTCTTCGTCTCGCCTTCCCGCTCCGCCTTGGCGCAGGTGGGCAAGTCGTTCCGGTGTAGCTTGAGGAACTTGGTCATCGGCGCGTAGACGTCCATGCGGCCCGGGGCCGGGGGACGCCGCCGTCCGGCGACGAGGTCCGCGATATAGATCTCAGACACCTGAACCGCATCCGCCAACTCGCGCGGGGTGCGCTTGAGCTCGCGCAGCCGGCGCCGTACCAGTTCTCCGACCTTGACGGGGCGCTTCAGGGGGAGGGCTGCCGCCATGTAAGGCTCCTTTGTTATCGTTTTGTGGGTCGGGCAATATCGCTAAATGCAGGCCAAAACGGTAGTTCTGTTGGCTTAATCCGTCCGCAACCCCGCCTGGCACTTGCCAAGTTCCCATGTCGTATGATACAGTTGTATCCCAGAATGGATACTATTATGACATCGCTTTGGCGATTCGTCACGGGCCGGCACCCTGCCCCGGCGCGGACACGCGACGGACCACGTGTATTACCCGCGTACGCGGCGCTCGCGCGTTACCGAAGCAATCTCGTCGATCTCGATCCGCGACTCCGGACGCTCGTCACCCAGCTGGCCGCGGAACGCAGCCGCTGCCGCTGGTGCATCGAGCGCGGCCGCCATTTGTGGCGCGAAGCCCAGCTCCCGGTGGAGGAGCTGCGGGCGCTGCCCCGATATCAGAGCAGCTCGCTCTTCTCGAGTCGCGAGCGTGCGGCGCTGCGGTTCACGGACGCTGTGACCCGCTACAGCGACGCGGCAGGCGGGATGCCCGCGGAGGCGCTCACCCGGGCGCGGCAGCACCTCAGTGAGCCGGAGATCGCCGCCGTCACGGCCGCCGTCGCGGAGCATCACTTTTTCAATCCCGTCACCGGCGCGCTCGGCGCCGACGTCGCCCCCTGGGGCGCCCCGATCGGCACGTCCATCCGGAGCTTCTGGCTGTGAAAGAGGGCCGCTGGTTGTTGCTCATTCACCAGCTCCCGCCGAAGCCCGACTACTTCCGGGTCAAGATCTGGCGCCGCCTGCAGGCACTGGGCGCGGTCGCGATCAAGAACTCCGTGTATGCGCTGCCCTTCAGCGCGCAAGCGACCGAAGACTTCCAGTGGCTGCGCAAGGAGATCACCGCAGGCGGCGGCGAGGCGTCGGTGTGCCGGGCGCTGTTCGTCGACGGGCTCTCCGATCAGCAAATCGAGGGCCTATTCCGGACCGCCCGGGATGCAGAGTACGGCGAAGTGACGCGCGCGGCTGAGACCGGCACATCCGCGGCCGAAATCACGCGACTGGAGAGGCGACTCAGGGAAATCACGGCGGTGGATCACTTCGGGGCTGGCGGACGCAAGGCGGCGGAGGCGGCTATGGTGAAACTCAAGACGCAAGCGACGAGTCACGGCAAGCGCGATCGGTCCCCGACGAAGCGGGGCGCCCTGTGGGTCACACGGCCGGACATCCACGTGGACCGGATTGCGAGCGCCTGGCTCATCAAGCGTTTCATCGACCCCAAGGCCCGTTTTGCCTTCGGCGCGGCCCGTGAAGGGGCGGTGAGCTTCGATATGTTCGACGGAGAGTACACCCACGAAGGGGACCGCTGCACGTTCGAGGTGTTGCTGCAGCGCTTTGGGCTCGAGCGGGACGAAGCGCTGCGCGCCATCGCCGAGATGGTACACGACGTCGATGTCAAGGATGGAAAGTTCGGACGAGACGAGACGCCGGGCTTTGAACGGATGATCGTGGGAATCGTCAAACGCCACGCACGCGACGAGGCGCGCGTGGAGCGCGGGACCGACCTCTTCAACGACCTTTACGAATCATTACGGCCGTCCCCACCAGAGCGATCAGCGCAAAGCTGAACCACTGAATCGCGTACGACAGATGCGGGCCGTTGTCGAACACCGGCGGTGGCCAGCGGCGCGGGAGCCCGCGCGCCGGATCCCGCCCCGCGAGCTGAATCACAAACGGGAGGAACCCCGTCCCACCGACGTCGCCCCGCCCGCGCGGCGGAACCAGCGCAATTCCGGTCACCGTCGTCGTAGCCGGCTCGCGATACGAGTTGTGATCGACGTGAAATGCGTCGGGCGAATACACCCAGCCGCGATCGACGAGCACGGCGGACCCGTCCGCGAGGCGGAGCGGCGTAATCAGTGCGACGCCAGGTGTTCCCTCGAAGCTGCGTCCCGGCCAGGTCTGCTCGGCGTTGAAATCATAGACGCCGCTGGCAACCACGCGTCGCCAGCGCGCGCTGTCAGTGGCGAGTCCCTGCCGGACCTCGAGTGGCGGCAGTGCGAGCCTCGCCTCCAACACGGCATTCCGAGCCCGGCGCTGCGCCAGGCGATCGAGTTGCCAGATCCCGGCACTGACGCACAGTGCCGCAACGATCACGGCGCCGATCGCGAGCTTTACGTCGCGGCGCTGCACAGCGCGAGCTTCGCGGCGCGCGAGAGTCGCCGGATGGCGGCCTCGCGCCGGAGCGCGCTGCCGCGGTCAGGCACGGCTTCTCGATAAGCGAGTGTCACGGGGCGGCGCGAGCGCGTGTACGCGCTGGCTTTGCCGCTGCGGTGCGACGCGAGCCGCTGGGGGAGGTCGTTCGTGATTCCAGCGTACAGCGAGCCGTCGCGGCAGCGCAGGAGGTACACCATCCAGCGCTTGCGTCTCGTCAGACGAGCTTCGCGTCCATCGTAATCTCGACGTTGCCCTGCAGCGCTTTCGACACGGGGCAGTTCTTCTTCGCCCCCTCCGCGGCCTGCTGGAACGCGGCCTGATCGATTCCATCGACCTTGCCGCGCACGTCGAGCACGCTGCGCGTGATTTTGGGCGATCCGTCGACGGTTTCGATGGTGACCGCGGCCCGCGTCTCGATGCGGGTCGCCGGGTGGCCCGCCTTCTCGAGCGCGGCGGAGAGCGCCATGCTGAAGCAGCCGGCGTGCGCCGCCGCGATCAGCTCTTCCGGATTGCTGCCTTTCTTCCCCTCGAACCGGGTGCCGAAGCTGAATGCCCCGCTGAAGGCTCCGCTCTGGCCCTTAAAGTTTCCCTTTCCGTCTCTGAGCTTGCCTTCCCACGTCGCTACGGCATTGCTGGTCGCCATCACGGTCTCCGGTTGGCTGTAGGGTGAACGACTCGGGGAATCTGGCGAGACGTCGCCTGGTTCGCTACGCTTTGAGACCCCGAGTTTTTGGAGCTAATCCACATGGCCACCAAGAAGCGTCCCAACGAGCGCCCACGGCCGCGACGCCAGCCCGAGACGCTCCGCCTCCGCAAACTCACGCCGTCGTTCACCGCTACCGACCTCCGGCGCAGTATGGCGTTCTATCGCGACGTGCTGGGCTTCGTCATCGGCGATGAATGGCGCGAGAACGGTGAACTCGCGGGCTGCGAGATCCATGCGGGCGCCGTGACCTTCATGCTGGGCCAGGACGATTTCAAGAAGGGTCGCGATCGCCAGAAGGGAATAGGAACGCGGGTCTGGTGTCACACGGCACAGGACCTCGATCGGTTGGCCGCGGAAATCAAGGCGCGGGGCGGCGTGCTCGATCAGGAACCGCAGGATATGCCGTGGGGTGACCGCCTCTTCATGATCAGCGACCCCGACGGGTTCAAGTTTACCTTCGTACAAGAGCGTTGAGTCTTTCGCCCGCCGCGCAGAACGTGCTGCGTGCGGTCGCGGCCACGTTGGTAACCGACGGCGCGGCGGATCTCGGCGATCGCGTCGGGCGCAAAATCGCTTCCCTCCCCCGCCGGGCCGATCGCGCCGAGCTCGATCGGTTGCTGCGGTTGCTCGACGTCGCAGCCGTCAATCTGCTCCTCAGCCGCATCCCGAAACCCTTCACGCGCATGTCCCCTGACGAACGGGAGCGCTGCTTGCGCGGCTGGGCGTCCAGCCGCCTGCTGCAGCGGCGCAAAGCCTTTCAGGCCCTGAAGCGGCTCACGACGGTCACGCACTACACTACACCGGGCGTTGCGCGCGCGATCGGGTATCCGGGTCCGTTGGGCCCTGCGCCGAATACGCCGAAACCGATCCGCCCTGTCACCATCAGGACTGACGCAACTCTGCATTGCGACGTCGTCGTGATCGGCTCCGGAGCAGGCGGAGGCGTGGTGGCAGCGGAGCTCACCGCGGCCGGGAAGGACGTCATCGTGCTGGAGAAGGGCGGCTATCGCAACGAAGCGGATTTCACACACCAGGAGGGGGAAGCGCTCGAAACGATGTACGACGCCGGCGGCCTGCTGGCGACAAGTGATCTCGGGTTCGTCGTCCTGCAGGGATCGACGCTCGGCGGCGGGACCGTGATCAACTACACGACGAGCTTCCATACCCCGGACACCGTTCGCGGCGAGTGGGCTCGCAAGCACGGCCTTCCGCATTTCGAAAGCGCCGAGTTCACGCGCGCCCTCGACGCCGTCGCGCGCCGCCTCGGCGTCAACACCGATCACGCCAAGCCCTCGGGGCGTGACCAGATCTTGATTCGCGGCCTCGCACAGCTGCGTTGGCACCACGGACTCCTGCCGCGTGACGTACGCGGCTGCTCGGAAGACGATTCCTGTGGCTACTGCGGGATGGGATGCCGCCGTGGGGCGAAGCAGTCGACGCTGATCACCTACCTCCAGGACGCGGCCGCGCAGGGCGCACGGATCGTGGTGGGGTGTGACGTACGCCGCGTCGTCATCGAACGCCGGGTAGCGAGCGGCATTCAGGCGCGCGTTGGACCGCACGCACTACACGTGCGAGCGAAGGCCGTGGTCGTGGCTGCCGGATCGGTCCATTCACCGGCCTTGCTGCTCCGTTCCGGTGTGACGCTCCCGGCGCTCGGACGACATCTGGCGCTGCATCCCGCAACGGCCGTCCTCGCGGACATGGATGAGGACGTGCGGCCCTGGACGGGCACCGTTCAGGCTCACTACTCGGATCAGTTCGCCGATTTGGACGCGGGCTATGGATTCAAGTTCGAGACGGCACCGGTCCATCCGTCCCTGCAGGCGCTCGCGGCGCCGTGGGAATCGGGGGCGGGACATCGCGATCGAATGGCGAGATTGCCGAAAACCGCCCTCGTAGGCATCCTGTTGCGTGACCGCTTCGGCGGCCGCGTGCGCGTCGACCGCGATGGCGTCGCCGTCATCGACTACCGCCTGTCTCGCTACGATCGCGCGCATCTCCGCCGCGCCATGGGCGCCGCTGCGGAGGTGCTCGAAGCCGCGGGCGCGCGCGAGATCTGGGCGCCCCTTGCACGCACGGTGACGTATCGCCCTGGATCGAAAGGCGCGCGCGACGAGTGGCTGGAGCGAGTGGACGCCGCGGGCTGGGGACCTAACGAGCTACTGCTCGTCACCTTCCATCAGATGGCGTCGTGCCGCATGGGCGCCAGCGCGCGCACGTCGGTGGTGGATTCAGAACACCGGGTGTGGGGTATACGTGGCCTGTATGTGGCGGACGCGAGCACGTTCCCGAGCGCGTCCGGAGTGAATCCCATGCTCACCGTGATGGCCATCGCGTATCGTGCCGCAGGTGTAATCGCGACTCACTAGGAGAACCGCATGTTCCTGTTGCTGCTCGCGCTTCAACAGTCCGTCGCCGACTCCTCCCCGTTTCGGCAGCTGGCGTTGCCGAGTCCCACGCCGGTGCGCGGCGCCACGGGAGGACCGGGCCCGCGCTACTGGCAACAACGCGCCGACTACACACTCGAGGCAACGCTCGACACCGCGACGAACATGTTGCGCGGCAGAGGCCGGATCTACTACGTCAACCGCTCGCCGGAAACGCTCAACTACGTCTGGTTGCAGCTCGATCAAAACATCTTCGCCCCCCCCCCCAACTCGATCTCCAGGGTGCTGAACCTGCCGCCGCTCCTGTTCGCCGGCGGCGTGGTCTTCGATTTCAGCGCGAAGGGGTTCGTCGGCGGAATCACGGTCGATCGCTTTGCCGCGAACGGACGGCCGCTCACGACGAAAGTGCTGGGCACGATGATGCGCGTCGAGCTGCCGCGGCCGCTCGCACCCAACCTCGGCGTAACATTCGACGTTGCCTGGCATTTCCCGATTCCGCCGTATGGCGGGGGACGCATGGGGCACGTCGGGTCCCGCTTCTACGAGCTGGGCCAGTGGTACCCGCGCATGGCCGTTTACGACGACGTGCATGGCTGGAACACGCTGCCCTTCCTCGGCGCGGGCGAGTTCTATCTCGAGTTCGGCGATTTCGACGTGAGCCTGACAGTGCCTGCCGGATTCCTCGTCACTGCGACGGGCATGCTTGCCAACCCATCCGCGGTGCGCTCTGCGCAGGAGCGCACCAGGCTCGCGCGCGCGTTCACCTCGCCCGGACAAACCGCGCAAGTCATCACGCGCCAGGAAGCGATCGCGAACACGACCCGGCCCGTGCCCGGCACGAAGACATGGCGGTTCACCGCGAGCGCCGTGCGGGATTTCGCGTGGGCGGCGGGCTCGGGACTGCGCTGGGATGCCAGCACCTGGGACGGCATCCTCGTCCAGACGTTTTATCATCCCGACGCGACTCCGTGGGAAGAGGCGAATTCCATGGTGCGCGCCACGCTCCGGCACTTCTCCGGCGCGCTCGGCCAGTATCCGTGGCCGCAAGTCTCCGCGGTCGAGGGACTCGTCGAAGGCATGGAGTACCCGATGGTGATTTACTGTCCCTCGCTGCAGAAGCGGGAGGATCAGTTCTGGGTCCTTATGCACGAGCTCGGCCATCAATGGTTTCCCATGCAGGTCGGGTCCGACGAGCGCCGCTATCCGTGGATGGACGAAGGCTTCAACACCTTCGCCGACTACGACGCGGCCGAGGCGTTTTTCAAGGGGACCACGTACGCCGACACCGTGCGGCGCGAGCTGCTGGCCGCCTACGACGCCACGGCAATCCCCGGCAGCGAGCAGCCGATGATCACGAAGCCCGATGAAGTGCGCCAGCTCTACTGGACCGCGTATCAGAAGCCGGCGTTGATGCTCTCGATTCTGCGCGAGGCGGTGCTCGGCCGGGAGGAATTCGATCGCGGGTTCCGCGAGTACGTCCGCCGCTGGAAAGGCAAGCATCCGCAGCCCGCGGACTTCTTTCGCACGATGAGCAACTTGACTGGCCGTGATCTCGATTGGTTCTGGCGCAACTGGATCTACACGACGGCCCGGCTCGACCAAGCAGTCGACTCGGTACGGTCCAGCGCCGACTCTGCTTTCCTTTATTTATCGAATCGCGGTCAGATGGTGCTGCCGGTCACGCTAGAGCTACGCTACGCCGACAATTCGACCGAGACGCGTTCTCTGCCGGTCGAGATGTGGGATCTCGGCAGTCGCTTCACGTATCGCGTGGCTACCGCAAAGCGGTTGGCGAGTGTGGTGATCGATCCGCGCAAGATCTATCCGGACATCGCGCGGGACAACAACAGCTGGAAACGCTAAGGCGGGGGCTTCGGCGGACCGCCGCCGCTGCCGAAGCCTGAGAGGGGCCCGACGCCAGCGAGGATCGCCGCGACGGCGGCGCCACTCGCGCCAAGTGCGATCGCGGTCTTCCAGCCCGAGACTTTTTTTTGTTTGAGCTCGAGTAGTTGCGTGCGCGGAATCGTCACCAAGTCGCCGATGCTCTGATATGCGGTCCCCGCGTCTGATGTGAAGCGCGTGCCCGCGATCACGAGCGAGTCCGCATCCGCGAACGCCACGCGCCCTTGGACGTTGGTCACGCGGTGTACCGTGATTTCGCCGACGCGCGCATCCAGCGGCGCCATCGTCGCAACGACCTCCGCACCGCGTGCGGGCGTGACATTCCCGATCGGCGTGTATGTCAAGCACGCTGACACGGGAATCAGGAAAACCAGGAGCGCCGCCCGCACCAGGCCGCGGGTCATGGCTGATTCGCGACGAGGACCGGCACGTCGCTCCCGCTCGTATTGCCGGTACCGAGTTGGCCGTTGCGGTTGTCGCCCCAGCAGTAGGCTTTGCCACCGGTCGTGATAGCGCACGTGTGGTGGCCACCGGCAAAGATCGAGGCGAAGATCTGAGTCGTGTTGACAGGAAGCGGGGTGTGACTGCATGGCGCGATCGTGCGCTGAGACGCGGACGTGCACGTCTCGGTGGTCGCCGCGCCGAGCTGGCCGGTTGCGTCCTCTCCCCAACAATGCGTCGTGTTGCCGGTCCCGATACCGCATGTGTGCTCCGCTCCCGCACTCAACGCCAGAAAGATGATACCGCCGGTGACCGCTGTCGGTTGCAGGGCCTGGCCCGTGACCGTCTCGCCGAGCTGCCCCCAGGTGTTGTCGCCCCAACAGTACGCATCACCGCCGGCCGTCAGGCCGCACGTGTGACTGAAGCCCGACGTCAACAGCTTGAACTTCAGACCTCCGGAAACCGCGAGCGGCAACGCAGTGTCGGCCACCGTTCCGTTGCCGAGCTGGCCCGCGCTGTTGTCGCCCCAGCAATACGCCGTGCTATCGACCGCCAGGGCGCACGCGTGTCGCGCGCCGGTGGTGATCGCGAGAAAGCGCAGCCCGCCGCCGACCGCGCTAGGGGCCCGGGCACACGGCTCAGGGCCACCCGAGGTCGGACAGGTCTGGATGGGTCGGCTGCCCAGTTCACCGTCGCGGCCCCACCCCCAGCAGTACGCGCTTGAATCCGTTGCGCTAATCCCGCATGTAAACGTGCCGCCGCCCGCCACCTGACCGAAGGACAAGCTCCCCTTGACGGCTGTCGGCATCGTTCGAGAGACGACCGAGCTGTCGCCGATCTGACCAGTCAGGTTCAGCCCCCAGCAGTACGCGTCTCCACCGGCTCCAACCGCGCATGAATGCGCCGCACCGGTAGCCGGGAGGCCGAGCATCAGCGTATTGCCAATCTGCGTGGCGTAAGGCCGATCGGTCGTCGATCCATCACCGATCTCGCCGTCCCGATTCCAGCCCCAGCAGTAGACGTGGGTGGTAGTGGTCACCGCACAGGTGTGGAGCAGGCCGCCAGACATCGCGATTAGCGAGGCATCCACCGGCGGCGGGATCTCAACGGACTGCGAGCCCTGACACGCGACGGCGGCGAGACACAGGATGACGGCGACCCGCATACCGCTAATCTAGAGGCTCCTTGACGACCCTGCGAACCGGCGTCAGCTTAGCCCTACCTACCAACCGGCCGGGTTCGCCGCCGTCCTCGGTCGGATGTTGTCGAGGCAGTCAACAACTGTCGAGTCACGCGTGAACAGCAGGCGATCGCTATGCCGATGCGCTGTTCAATTGTGTTTTTCCCCAAACAGGAGGTGGAGATGATCTCTCCGCTTCGTCGGACGAATGCGCTCCGCACTCTGGGTGCCTGCGTGGCACTCACGTGCGGCTGCGCGGTCCTCGCCGCGGCGCAAACCACCGGCACTGTGAAAGGCACGGTCACCGACGCCGCGACGCAACGCCCGCTGGACGGCGCGCAGATCTCGGTGGTCGGGACCGACCTCGGCACCCTCACCAACACCGCCGGGCAGTTTCAGTTCAACGTGCCGCTCGGCCAAGTGATCCTACGGATCCGCCGCGTCGGTTACGGCAGCAGCAACAAGGTCGTCACCGTGACCCCGGATGCTCCGGTGACCGCAGATTTCGCGATGCCACAGGTCGCGATCGGACTCGATGCGGTCGTCGTCACGGGCACGGGCGTCGCGACCGAGCGCCGCAAACTCGGCAACACGATCGCGACGGTCGATGCGAGTCAACTCAGGAACGCGCCGGTCCAAAACGTGTCCGAGATGCTCGCGGCCCGAGAGCCCGGCGTCAGCATCCTGCCGTCCGGCGGGCTGACGGGCGAAGGCGCGCGTATTCGCATCCGCGGCGCGGCGAGCCTGTCGCAGCCGAACGAGCCGATCGTGTACGTGGACGGCGTCCGCGTCGACCGCGGTGGCGGCTTCGGCGACTTCGTCGGTACGGGCGGCGGCGGCTATCCGTCGCGCCTGGACGACATCAACCCCGAGTCCATCGAGCGCATTGAGATCCTGAAGGGACCCGCGGCCGCGACGCTGTACGGGACGGAAGCGTCGGCCGGTGTGATTCAGGTATTCACGAAGCAGGGGTCGCGCGGAGCGCCATCGTTCGACTTCATGACTGAGCAGGGCATCTCGCGCTTCCCGAAGAATCGCTACATGCCGAATTGGGGCTTCGCACGCTCGGATACACAGGCCACGCGCTTGGGTCAGTTCTACGGAACGACCGTCCAGGCGTTCGTGCCCTTCTCCCGTAACGTTGTCACCAACAACCTGTTCGAAACCGGATACGCGAACACGTTCTCGGGGGCGGTGAGCGGCGGTACGAGCGCCGTCACGTACTACGTGAACGGGCGCTACAGCCATGACGACGGTCCGTTCGGAAACCGCCGTCTCGGGCCGGCGAATGATCTCGATCGCTTCGCCCAGGGTTCCGCAAGCATCGTGATCCTGCCGGCGAGCAACGTGAAGGTGAAGGTGAATGCGGATTACGTCGATCGGTTCCACATGACGCCGTCGAACAACAACAACATCTACGGCACGATTTCCTCGGCCATCTTCAGCAAGCCGGAGCTCGCCAGGTGCTACACCGGCGGTGTGCCGACCGGCCAAGGCTCCTGCACAACGGACGGGAACCCGAACAGCCCGCTCGCGCCGGGCAACCCATTTGGACAGGCTGCCTTTGGCACCGTGCGCGAGGACATGCAAGAGGAGATCAAGCAAGACGCCAAGCATTTCACCGGCAGCGTGAATCTCGCGTATCAGCCGGTGACGCAGGTTTCCCTCGATGCCACGCTTGGGGTCGACGTTGTCAACCAGGTGAGCACCGACTTCGCGCCGTTCGGCTACAACGTCGACAACTTAATCAGCCTCGATCCTGACGGATACAAGTTCCTCGACGACCGCACGCGCCGTGAAATCACCGCCGAAGCGAAGGCCACGTGGACGACGAAGCTCGGCGAGTACTTCCAGTCCACACTTACGGGCGGCGGCCAGGGCTTTGTGGCGAAAGTGGAAGATGTGGGCGAAGGCGGCGAGCACTTCCCCGGCCCCGGGCTCGAGGTCGTCGGCGCGGGATCGTCACCTAGTATCTACGAGCGATTCCTCTCGACGGTGAACGCGGGCGTATTCGCGCAAGACCAGCTCGCGTATCGGGACTGGGCATTTCTCACCGTCGGTGGACGGTACGACCGCAACAGCGCGTTCGGCAAGACCTCCCAGGGCGTGTTTTATCCCAAGGCGAGCATTTCGTTGCAACCGAGCTCACTCTCGGGCTGGAACAGCTCCGCGCTGCGGTCAAACTTCTCGACGCTGCGCGTGCGCGGCGCCATCGGGCAGTCGGGGCTGCAGCCCGGGGCATTTGACAAGTTCACGACATTCTCCCCGCTCACCAGCGAGCTGGGGCCGGGTCTGGCGCCGAGTAACCTCGGCAACCCCGACCTGAAGCCTGAGAAGGCCACGGAGTGGGAAGTCGGAAGCGAGATAGGGATCCTCAATGACCGCGCGGGCGTGGAGGTCACGTATTGGAATCGCGTGACTCGGGATGCGCTGTATCAACGGCAGTACGCTCCCTCGGGCGGCTTCCGGGCGGTACAGCTTTCCAACATCGGCCGGATCGATGCCCACGGCTGGGAGATCGGCCTGAACGTTCTGCCGGTCAACCGGCCCGAGTTTTCGCTCAAGCTGTTCGGCAATGCAGCGTTCCTGCACGAGATCGTGACGAGTCTCGGCGGGTCGCCGCCGCTGAAGGTCGGTGGCAGCTATCCTCGTTATCGCAACTTCGTGAAGGAGGGATACTCGCCGTACGCGCTCTTCGGCGCGAAGCTCGTGGGGCCGTGCAGCCTGCGGCCGGCAGGGGCAACGTACGCCTGCCTGCAGCCCGGTCAGAACCCATATGACCTGAACGGCGACGGCCAATTCGACACCGACGCCGATCTGCTTGCAGCTCTCGCAACCCCGCGGTCGCTGAGCAGTCTCCTGCCGATTCGCGTGGATGAGAACGGGAACGGCGACTTCCTCGATCACTACCTGGGGAAGTCCGCGCCCGACTGGGCAGGCTCGTTCGGATTCTCCGCAACGATGTTCAAGAATTTCGAGGTGTCGTCCCTATTCGAATACAAGGGCGGCAACTACACGATCACGGACCTGACGTTCGCATTCCGGAACTCGAACGCCTCTATCGGGCGCAATTCAGAGCGCGCCGCACGAGTGGAGTCCACTTTGCTGAACCCGACGAGCACGGCGCAGCAGCGCGTAGATGCCGCGAAGGAATGGCTCACGCTCCGCGCGTTGACGCCGTACGACGGACTGAACCAGAACGAAAACGGCAGGTTTGTCCGCTGGCGTGAGCTGGGATTGACCTACAACGTGCCGACAGCGTGGGCCAGCAGGAGACTCGGCTTGCGCTACGTGTCGCTCAAGGCGTCCGTGCGGAATCTCATGCTGTGGACTCCGTACACCGGCATCGATCCCGAGCTGAACGAATATGGCCGTGGCGCCGCCAGCTCCGACCTGAACGGCATCGAGTCCAACTTTGGCGAGGGCATCGATGCGTTCGGACTCGCATTGCCGCGCCGCTTCACCTTCAGCGTGCGGTTCGGCTTCTAACCCGGGCACCGGAGAGGAGTGATACCATGAAGACCAATCGCTCATACCGGCTGCTCGGCGTGGCGTGCCTGAGCGCACTCGCCGCGTGCAGCAGCCTGCTGGACGTGAAGAACCCGAACAACGTCAATCAGACCGACCTCAGCAACCCGGCCTCCGCGGCGTCGCAGGCAAGCGGTGTCTTGGCGACGGTCGCGCGGGCCTGGGGTCAGATCATAACGCCCTATTCCGTCGCGACCGACGAGCTCACGTGGATCGGCTCGCGCGACGCCTGGCAGAGCCTGGATCAGGGAACGATCTCGGAGCCCACCAATGAATTCGTGGACGCGGCCTTCTTCTACGTGGGGGAGGCGCGCTGGTGGTCCGACGAGACGATCAAGCGGCTGAAGGGCTTCGACGCCGCGAACGTGCTACCCGATCGCAACGATCTCGCGCGCACGTACCTGTCCGGCGCGATGATCTACACGATAATTGGCAACCTGTTCGACAACTTCCCGATCGGCTCCGATCGCACGACCGCGGCGGCGCCGCTCGGCGCCGCGAAAATGGATTCCGTGTACAAAGTCGCGATCGCATACGCGACGAGCGGCATTGCGATAGCTCAGGCGACGGGCGATAAGGACCTCGAGCTGACGCTCACGGCGGAACGCGCCGTGGCGCGCTACTACCTCGCGCTGTGGGCGAAGCTGAACCCCGCGCCGGCGAGTGTTCCGGTCGCGAGCCCGCTCGTCAATGACGCCGCAGCCGTGGCCGATGCGAGCGCGGCGCTTGCCCTCGCGGGTACCGCGGACTGGCGGTACCAGTTCCATTATGACCCGACGACGATCAGCACCGATATCGGGTTCGAGGTGAACGAGCGGCTGGAAATGCGCATCGGGTCGACATACGTCTACCCAATCTGCACAGTGTCGGGTTGCGCGAGCGGCGGCAAAACCGTGGCCGTCGATAGCCTCCGATTGAAGGATCCGCTCGACAACAAGGGCGACCCGGAGCTCGCGCGTTTCCTGTTGAACAAAACGGAAGGATTCCTCAAAAAGACGCGTTACGGATCGTTAACCTTCCTCTCCGCCCGCGAGCTGCATTTGATCGTGGCGGAGGCAGCCTTGGCTGGAGGTGACAACGCGGGATTCCAGAATGCGATCAATGCCGAACGCGCTCTGGATAGCCTGACCGCCTACACGGGTGCGGGGCCGACGGCGCTAGCAATGCTCCATTACGAACGGCAGCGCAATCTGTTCATGCAGGGCAAGCGCCTGTTCGATGAATATCGCTTTGGCACGAACGCGGACCTGTGGCAGGCCGGCTCAGAGGCGATCACCAAACCCGGCACGTTCCTGCCGATCACAATCAGCGAACGGCTGGCGAACTCGTTTTGCCTCGCGGATCCGGCGTCCTGCGGCGGGCACTGACGCTCGGTTGATCTGAGCGCAGAAGATAGGACAGTAGGGGCGCAGCATGCTGCGCCCCTACTGATTTAATGGATGCCGCCGCTCCCGAATTGTTTGACGAGATCCGAGAGCACAGCCTTCGCGTCGCCGAACAACATCCACGTGTTGTCCTGCACGTACAGCTCGTTGTCGATGCCGGCGAAGCCGGGTTTCTTGCTGCGCTTCACCGCGAGCACCGTCTTCGCCTTGTCGGCATCGATGATCGGCATCCCGTAGATTGGTGTGCCCTTGTTGTAGCGCGCGGCGGGGTTCACGACGTCGTTGGCGCCGAGCACCAGCGCGACGTCGGTCTGCGGCATCTCGGGGTTGATTTCGTCCATCTCCACCAATGCCGAGTACGGGATGTTCGCCTCGGCAAGCAACACGTTCATGTGGCCGGGCATGCGGCCCGCCACCGGGTGGATGGCGAACTTCACGATGATGCCGCGTTTGGTGAGCGCGTCGTACAGCTCCCGCACCTTGTGCTGCGCCTGCGCCACCGCCATCCCGTAACCCGGAATGATCACCACGTTGCGCGCCTGCTCGAGCAGCTGCGCGGCTCCTTCGACCGTCTCCTGCTTCCACTCCTTCTGCTCACCAGCGGCGAGGGCCGGCTGCGCTTTCCCGAAGGCGCCGAACAGGACATTCGTGAACGAGCGGTTCATCGCGCGACACATGATGATCGAGAGAATCAGGCCGCTCGAGCCGTCCAGCGCGCCGGCCGTCACGAGCAGCTTGCTGTCGAGCACGAATCCCATCGCCACCGCCGATAGGCCGGCGTACGCGTTGAGGATCGAGATCACGGTCGGCATGTCGGCGCCGCCGATCGGAATGATGAGCAGCACGCCAAAAATCAGCGCGAGCGCCGCGATGACGAGAAACGCCTGCTGCGCCCACGGCGCGCCGGGATGCACGGCCACGGCGACCCCCAGTCCCACCGCGATCGCGAGGACGCCGATGTTGACGAAGTTCTGGCCGGGATAGGTGACGGGCCGCTGCGGGATCCAGCGGACCTCCTGCAGCTTCCCCGCGGCCATGAGACTGCCCGTGAAGGTGAGGAATCCGAGAATGACTTCGGCCGCGAGCGCGCTCATCCGAAAATGCGTCATCTCGGCGGTGGCGGAGCCGCCGCGCCACAAGAAATACTCGGCCGTCCCGACGAGGCCGGCCGCCAGACCACCGAACGCGTGCGACAGCGCGGTTCGCTGCGGCACCGCGGTGAGCGGGACGCGCGACAGCGGGACGCCGACGACGAACCCCAGGGCAATGGCGCCGACGATCCACGCGTGATGGATGATCTCAGGCTGGATCCACGTGGCCAGGACCGCAACGGTCATCCCGACGACGCCCGCGATGACGCCGCGGCGCGCGGTCTTGGGATCGTTCATCCAGTACAGCGCGAAGATGAACAGCGCCGTCGCCAGGACGGCGGAGAGCTCACCGACGAGATGCATCACTGCTTCTTGAACATCTTGAGCATGCGGTCCGTGATCATGAAACCGCTCACGATGTTCGTCATCGAAGCGAACAACGCGACGGCGCCCAGGATCCGGATGGTGAGCGGATGGTCGGCGCCCGTAACGACGATCGAGCCGACCACCGCGATCGCCGAGATCGCGTTCGTGAGCGACATCAGCGGCGTATAGAGGAGCCGCGACACGCGGCGGATCACGCCGAGCCCGATGAACGTGGCCAGCACGAACACGAACACCATCGATCCGAAGTCGCTCATGATTTGCGCACCTCGCCGGCGTACGTCACGCACGTGTCGCGGATGATTTGGTCTTCGAAATCGAGGCGGAGCTTGCCGTCCTGCACGATGTGCCCGAGGAAGGCAGCCACGTTCTTCGCGTACATCTGACTGGCGTCCAGGGGCAACGTGCTGGCCAGATTGAGCGGCCCGAGAATGGACACGCCGTTCCGCACGATCTCGGAACCGGGCTCGGTCAGCTCGCAGTTGCCACCGGTCTCGGCCGCCAGATCGACGATGACCGCTCCCGGCTTCATCCCCTGCACCGCGGCCGCCGTAATCAGGATCGGGGCTTTTTTGCCCGGGATCGCCGCCGTCGAGATGACGATGTCGGCATCCTTGACGGCTCTTGCGAGAAACTCCAACTCCTTGCGATGCGTCTCCTCCGACAACTCTTTCGCATAGCCGCCGGCCGTCTCGGCATGCTCTGCGATCGCCATCTCGAGGAACGTGGCCCCGAGACTTTGCACCTGTTCCTTCACGGCTGGTCGCACGTCGAACGCCGACACGATTGCGCCAAGCCGCCGCGCTGTGGCGATCGCCTGCAACCCCGCGACGCCCGCGCCGAGCACGAGCACGCGCGCGGCAGGGACCGTCCCGGCCGCCGTCACGAGCATCGGCAGGAGCCGGCCGGTCGCCGTGGCGGCGAGCAGCACCGCTTTGTAGCCCGCCACGGTCGCCTGGGACGACAGCACATCCATGGGTTGCGCCCGCGTGATGCGCGGCAACAACACCAGGCTGAAGGCGGTCAGCTTGCGGTGGGCGAGGGCGCGGAGAAAGTCGGGGACGGGCTGAAAGAAGGCGACGAGCGCGGTGCCTTCGGGGATTTGGGCGAGGGATTCGGGACTGGGAGCTTGTACCTGAACGATGATGTCGGACCGTCCAAGCACCGAGTCCCTAGTCCCGAGTCCCGCACCCGCCTTTACATACGCCTCATCCGGAAAAAACGCGGCCGATCCCGCGCCGCGCTCGATCACTACCTCGTAGCCGCCCTTTGTCAGGCGGCCCGCGACCTCCGGCGTCAGGGCCACCCGCCGCTCATTGGCGGCGACTTCCTTCGGCACTCCGATGCGCATGCGGTCTACGATCCGCGGGGGAGCTGTGGGCGAGAAGGCTCGCGATGCTGGGCGAGCATGCGTTCCGCAAAATCGACGCGCTCGGCCAGGTCGTTGAACTGCTGTCGCAGCGCGTCGAACTGCTCCTCGAGCTCGTTCACGCGCTGTTCCGCGCGCCCGACGAGCCGGTGCTGCGCGTACGTTCCTTCCGCGACGCCCCACTGCCGCAACGGGAGATCGTCGCTGTCTCGGAATTCTCCCGCCGCGATGAGCACCAGATCGTAGAGATACCAAACCCCCATGCCGCCAAACGTGCAGAGCATGGCGATCGCGGTGCGCGGTTTGTCGACGTAAAAGCGATGCAATCCGAAGACGCCGCCAAAGAACGACAACAGCAGCGCGACCCCGCGCGAGCGCTTGGAGACGTCTGGCTCGTGCCGATTTTCCTCCGGTTCGTCGCGGTACGCGTCGGGAAGCGTCATGGCTCGATACTACCGGGCCCGTTCCGAGGGGGCAAGCAAGTGACGGAGCGCGGGCTCGAGCTCGGTAAACGAAAAACGAAACCCTGAGGCCGTCAGGCGTTCCGGCAACACGCGCTGTCCGCTCTGCAACATGTCCGCGCCCTCCGAGCCGAAGGCCAGGCTGAGCGCAAAGCCGGGAACGCCCACGAGCACGGGACGGCCGAGCACTTTGCCGAGTGTCTTTGCGAGCTCGCGGTTCGTGACGGGCGCGGGTGCGGTGAGGTTCACTGGTCCCGTCAGATCGCGCCGGTCGAGGACATGCTCCATGGCCTTGATGATGTCGTCCAGCGCGATCCAGCTCACGTACTGGTTGCCGCTGCCCACCCAGCCGCCGAGCCCCAAGCGGAACGGCGGGAGCATCGTGGCGAGCGCGCCACCGGCCGGCGTCAGGACGACGCCGATCCGCATGTTGACCACGCGAATTCCCCCTCGTGCCGCGACCGCGGGCGCCGCCTCCCAATCGCGCGAAACCTGTGCGAGAAAATCGTCTCCGGGTGCGCTGGCCTCCGTGACAGGTTCAGCGCCGCGGTTCCCGTAGTAGCCGATCGCGGAGGCGGCCAGCAGGGTCGCGGGGCGGCGCTGCAGGCTCGCGAGTGTCTCGCTCACGAGCTTCGTGCCGGCCACGCGGCTCGCGCGGATACGCTGCTTCTTCGCCGCGGTCCAGCGGCCGAAGACGTTTTCGCCCGCGAGGTGAATGACGGCGTCAATCCCTTCTAACCCGGCTCGATCGATTGTGCCGCGCTCGGGATCCCAGGCGACGACGTGCTCACCCGGCTTCGGTTGCCGCCGGACGAGCGGTACAACGTCGTCGCCGCGCTGCTCGAGGGCCGTGCGCAACGCGGTGCCGATCAGTCCCGTGGCCCCGCTGACGGCAATTTTCATTCGGGGAGAATCGCTTCAGCCTCGATTTCGACCAGCATGGTTGGATCGACGAGTCGCGTCACGGCGACCAGGGTGGAGGCCGGACGAATGTCGCGAAACACTTCGCCGTGCGCCCGCCCGACTGCCTGCCAATGCTCGATATCGGTCACGTACATGCGCGTGCGCACGACGTCGCGGAAACCCGCGCCCGCCTGCTCCAGTGCCCGGCCGATGTTCCGGAGCGCCTGGACCGCCTGGGCGTAGGGATCACCCGCTCCCACGATCTTGCCGCTCACATCGGTCGCCGTCGTGCCGGAAACATGGACGACGCGTCCCACCCGGACCGCGCGTGAATAGCCGACGACCGGCTCCCACGGCGCGCCGCTCGCGATGTTCTGCCGGGTCATCGCCCTTCGAAACCGGGAACCGGAGGCGGCGCGGCGTTCCAGGTGACGTGCGAGGGGGCGCCAGTGGACCGCGCTTCGATGATCCGCTCGTCGGTCGCCCGCACGATCTCTTCGACCGCCTGCGGGGGATTGAGGAACGTCACGCCCCCAATCGCGGGGATGGCATGGCGGCCGTCGCTGGTCCGGAGATCAGCCAGGCCGACGCGGAGCTTGTCGAGGACGATGCGGGCGGATGCGGCCGTCGTTTCCGGCAGCAGCGCGATGAACTCGTCCCGGCCGAGGCGCGCGACGGTGTCGGTGGCGCGGAGCGCGCCGCGCAGGACCGTGGCGGCCGCCCGCACCAGCTCGTCCCCCACCCGGGACCCGAGATCCACCGCCGCCACGGTGAAGGGGTGCTGGTAGCGCCGGGCCCGCTCGATTTCCGCCCCCGCCGCCTCATGGAAAGCGCGGGCGTTGCGCAGGCCGGTCAGGTCGTCGACGCGGGCCAGCCTCCGTTCGCGGGCGAGTGACCGGCGCAACGCCACGACGGCCCAGGTGAGCCCGCCGATGGCGGCCAGGGCCAGGATGGTGATGGGGACGCCCGCGCGCACGTCCGAAAACTATCTGCTAAGGCGGGTTTTTGCCCAAGGGCACAACGGCAACCGCGTACCAGCAAGGATTCCAGCGGCATCCCTCCATGACGACGCGGAGGCGGTACACCGTGGTCGCGCTGGGCGTGAACTGCAGGACAGGGAAGGTTTCACTGTTGCGGTCGATGGCAAGCTCGTTGCTCTGGGTGGCGAGGAGCAGCTGGAGCCGCGAGCAATCGTTGTCGCACACACCGAGAATGGAATACGCCACCCCCCGCTCGAGGGTCACCACGAACGTTTCCGCCTCCTCCTCGTTCAGCTCCCCCGTCTTCGTGAGGAGCGGCGAGCCACCCGCGTTCGTCGTGACCGCGCTGACTGCACGCTGCAACCGACCGTGGACTTCTCGCTCCCAACGGTTTTGCGACACCGCTGGGCGCGGGATCGCCGCACCGATCACGAGTACCACCAGGGTGGCGGAGAGATTCCGCGATGTCATCGGACCTGTCGCCGCGATGCCGTCAGCATCATAGCCAAAACGGCGACCGCACCGAGCAGCAGCGCCACCGCGGTAGCACCCCACGGCGGCGCTGGACCCAAAGGGATCGGCGCGATGAACCGGCGCTCCCACTGAGCGGTCCATCTGCCGACCGGTTGCTTGAGGGCCGCCGCGAGCGCGGTGTCCACTGGTAACGATGAGGCCCAAAAACCTTGGAAGCGCTCGCGTCCCACCTCGCGGGCGACATCCGACAGGTACCGCTCGCCAGGGAGCAGACGCTGCACACGCCACCAGCGCCGCTCGGGACGCACGATTTGCGGCCCGGCAGCCGGAGACGCCGCATCTGATCCCTCGAGGACCGCGGCGCGACAACCGGACGATCGGCCGGCGAGGCACGCCACCGTCGCGGGCGGAAACGAGTAAACGTTGTCCCAGTGCCACGAGTGACGGGAATCGCCCAGGAGGTCCAGCGAGGTGAAACGCTCACCGGCGATGCCGCGCGAGCCAAGGTATAAGGCCAGGTCCCAGTTGCGTGCCGCCAACCAGCGTCGCACTGGCTTGGCCGGGGTCCCGTATGCCGCGTAGAACGCGCAGGGCCCGAGGCCTGCCTGCAACCACCGGGGGAATCCGCCGAACCCCGCGGAGCGCGCTTCCAGCTTCCCTAGCAGGAACCGCGTCCAGTAGGGGCCGGCGGGCAGCAAGGCGATGCACGTCGTACGGTCCGTCGAGTCTGGTGCGAGATACGCCGCGAGGTCTGCGGGCTTGGGGCGGTCCGCCACGTTGGGCGGCCGCGCCAGCTCGATGACAACGGCGACGCGGACCTTCGTCTCGCCCAGGCCCAGGGCGTGCCATGCGGTATCCAGCGCGGCCTCGATGTATCGAACTGCGGCCGGAGAATCCTCCGCCCCACGAACAAGGACTGTGGGTCTTCCGGAACGGTCGTTCTCGTGACTCGCCAACAATCCTCGTACGTGTTGGCGGTCCTCCAGCAGGCGCACGGCTCCGTCGGCATTACGCCATTCGTCGGCCAACGCCTGTACTCGCTGGCGTGCAGGCGTGAGCTCTGGGAGCTGGGCCGTGAAGGATCGTGGGCCACTTGCCATGGCTCCGCGCGGCGGTACGTACGCCAGCGCAATCACGGCGCAGCCGGCGAACGTGACGGCAACCCAGCGCCTTAGAGGCGCCAACGCGAGCTCCGCATTCCGCACGCCCCAAAGAATGCCAGCCAGCCGAACGCCGCGTCGACCGCCCACCACGGGAGGGCCACTGCCGTCGGCCGCGCCGCTACAATGGCGTTCCGCCACGCTCCGACCAGCGAGTCCAGGCCGACGCCCGCCGCCGCGGCGAGACGTTCACCGATCTGGACGTCTGACTCGAGGAGCCGCCGGTAGGAGTCTCGTCCGCCCAGCCGCAGCGCCTCACGAACGATGGTGGCGCGCGCGGCATAAGCGAGCGGTCTCGGCAGCGTACCGGGTGGCAAGGTCCGCAGCAATCCGGTGCATGCCGCATCGCTCAGCGCGAGGCAGGCTTGGAACGCCTGGGCATTCGCGCCGTGATTGAAGAAGTCCCCGAACGATTCGGTGACGAGCGCGCGACGCTCGGGGGGACTCGGATACCAGCGCTCGAGCAGCCCGCTGGTATCGCCGAGCGCCAACACGTCGGCGCAGCGGGCGAGCACTCCCAAAAAACAGGCTCGCACCGCTTGTGAGGGGGCGGTGACGAGCTGCAGATAGACCGTGCGACGCTCGTCGGCCGGATCGAGTGAGGGACGCAGCGGCGCGCCGAGCCAGTCGGCGAGCGGCCGGTCGAGCG
>Ga0209161_10000066_pt1 | contig 70163 bp, 65 predicted proteins | sample GraSoiAngelo_155_FD_186169 | JGI IMG/M metagenome (GOLD analysis project Ga0209161, IMG submission 186169) | Grasslands soil microbial communities from the Angelo Coastal Reserve, California, USA - 14_1009_13_30cm (SPAdes) (version 2) | ecosystem: Environmental > Terrestrial > Soil > Grasslands... | reverse complement strand
CAGGCGCACGTGTTCGACCTGCAAGCGGGCGACGTGCTTTGGTGGTTCACCGACATCGGCTGGATGATGGGCCCGTGGCTCATCGCGGGCGGCCTGATCAACGGTGCGACGATCGTGCTGTACGACGGCGCCCCCGATTATCCGGACGCGGGACGGGTGTGGTCGGTCGTGGAGCGTCATCGCGTGACGCACCTCGGCATCTCCCCGACGGCAATCCGCGGTCTGATGCGCGCGGGCGAAGAGCCGGTGCGGCGGCACGATCGCTCGTCGCTGTTCGTGCTCGGCTCTACCGGCGAGCCGTGGAATCCGGAGCCATGGTGGTGGTACTTCGGCGTCGTCGGTGAGCAACGCGCGCCGCTCATCAACTATTCCGGCGGCACCGAGTGCTCAGGCGGTATCCTCGGCTGCACCACCTGGACACCGCTCAAACCCACCGCGTTCGCGGGTCCGGTTCCGGGAATCGCGGCCGATGTGGCCGACTCGCACGGTCGGTCGCTGCGCGGCACCGTGGGCGAGCTCGTCATTCGCAAGCCGTGGCCGGGGATGACGCGCGGGTTCTGGCGGGATCCCGACAAGTACCTCGCCACCTACTGGAACCGCCACCCCAATGTCTGGGTGCATGGCGACTGGGCGCGCATCGATGCAGACGGATTCTGGTACATCGAAGGCCGCTCCGACGACACGCTCAAAGTGGCCGGGAAGCGAATCGGGCCCGCGGAGCTCGAGTCGGCCGCGACGGCACATGTGGCGGTACTCGAGGCCGCGGCGATCGGGGTGCCGCACGAGCTGAAGGGCGAAGCGATCGTCGTGTTCGCGGTGCTGCGGACGGGCTACGAGAGCTCCGCTGCCGTTGCGCACGAGATCGCGGAAACGATCGCCGAGCGCCTGGGCCGGCCGCTTCGGCCCGACGTGGTGCGCTTTGTGTCCGATCTGCCGAAGACGCGCAACGCGAAGATTCTACGCCGCGTGATCCGCGCCGCCTATCTCGGCAAGGACGACCTCGGCGATCTCTCCTCGCTCGAGAATCCCGTGGCGGTCGAGCAGATCAAGGAGCTACGGGTTGCCACGTAGCCACGCCTGACCCAAGGCGTTGGGCGTGCCTTCGATCCGCACCGTCGTACGCTCGAATCCCGCAACTCTCACACTCGCCGCAAATGGGCCGTCCGATCGCTGCACTTCCACGCGGACCGTGTCACCCATCCGGAGGCTCAGCAGCTTGGTACGCAACTCCGGCGAGGTGTTCACCGGCGCGCCGTCGATACGCACCAGACGGTCGCGGCTGTGCAACCCCGCTCTGCCCCAGATGCTGGCGGGATTCGCGACAATGAGCTTGACGCCACTATCGCCCTCGGGTTCGTACCCAAACATGCGGAGATCGCGCTCGGGCTCGCCGTTGGAGACCGCCGGCGCGCGGGTGACGCTGGTCTTCAGGCCCATCAAGCCGAGATAGCGATCGAAATCGATCGCACCGGCATTGCGCACGTGAGTCTCGAAGAACGGCGTGACGTCGCGTGTGCAGACGGTTTCGACTGCCTGCTCGACCACTCGGCCATCGATGGCTGAGCTGCCATTGAAGAGCAGCCGCATCACGTCGTCCATCGACCGCCGGCCCTGCGTGGCGTTGCGAATGATCAGGTCGAGCATCGTCCCGATCAGCTCGCCCTGGAGGTGCGTGCTCGGGCTGTAGTCGCCAAGGGCGCCTGGCTCGGAGTTGTAGGCGACCCGGCTTATTTGCTCGGCCGAGAAGCGCGCGTATGCCGGGTTGTTCTGGTAGCTCGACATGAGCCGCTCGAGATGGGCGATGCGCGTCGAGTCGTGGAGCTGCATGCCCGCGCGGCGCAGCAGCAGGTCGGCGTAGAACATCGTCAGGCCTTCGCTGAACCAGAGGGTCGACACCGGCGGCTGAGTACGGTAATCAACGTCGCGATACTCGCTCGGCTGCATCGCCATCAGGTTCCAGGTATGAAAGAACTCGTGCGCCGTCTCCATCAGGAGCGCATGCGAGTCGCCCGCGAGGTCCTTGCTCGGTGCACCGATCGTGACCGAGTTGCGATGCTCGAGCGCGCCGTACGCGCCATCCTGAAAGAGGAATGTGTAGTCGCGATACGGCGTGTGACCAAACAGTCCAATCGCCTGGTGCACCGTCTGTTGCACACTTGAAACGAACGCGACGGTGTCGAACGCCGCGGCATCAGGCAGGGGCCAGTAGATGACGCGGTGGGGGATACCTCCCTCGACAAATCGCCACTCCCGGAAGCGTCCGACAAGAATGGGATCGTCCACGAGGGCCGCGGCGTTCGCGGCGACAAACCGGTGAGGATCGACCGTTCGTGCGAGGCCGGTGGCCATCGCCCAGCCGGCCGGGAGATCGAGCGTGACCAGGACCGGCAACCGCTCGGCACCCAGCAAGTACATGAAGGCATGCGGTCCGCCCACCAGACCGCCGCTGGGAGTGAGGAACGGACGCCACGCGCCGCGCGGTCCTGGTGGCGCCGGTGGCAGGACGATGCGGTATCGCACCGTGACCGGACCGCGCGGTGCGACGAGTTGCCAGACGGCGCTGTCGACTCTCGTGAACGTGGCCGAGCTGGGTTCGACGGCAAAGTCGCGCACGTAACGCCAGTAGCGGTCGTCGTACTCGGGATGCGCTGCCATGGCGAGGCGGAACGTGTCGGAGGTGGTGCGGAGGCGGATCTCGACGGACCAGCCGGAGAGATCGGCGCTGTCCACGCGGAGCGTGTACTGGGCGGCCGGCTTCACAACCGGCTGCGGGTGCGCGAAGAGCGCGACGAATAGGGCGAGAGGTGTTTTCATACTCTTTGGACGGCAGCCACGCCCGGGACGTTTGAAAAGTTTGCGGCTCAACGTCCTTGACGACTCCGGCTCCACGGATACCTTCGCCCTTCCACTAAAACCCGCGGCCGTTATGAAGCCATCCTTCTTGATGCTGTTCGCATTCATCCTTGCTGCAGCGCCCTCTCCGGCGTTCGCCCAACAACGCACCGTCACCGGGAAGGTGACCAACGAGCAGAGCCTGGCCCTGGCGGGCGTGAGCGTCGCCGTCAAAGGCACGCAGACTGCCACAACGACCAACAACCAGGGCGACTACTCCATCGCGGCCGAAGCGGGACAGATCCTCCAATTCCGGTTCATCGGAACCGCGCTGGTCGAGCGCCCCGTCGGCGTCGAGGACGTGATCAACGTCCAGCTGCGGCGCGTGGCGCTGGATCTCGACGCGGTGGTCGTCACGGCGCTGGGTGAGACCGCTTCGCAGCGTTCCCTGGGGACTGCGCAGCAAAGCGTGCGGGGCACGGAGATCGCCGAGACCAAACGCGAGAATTTCATCAATGCGCTGTCGGGCCGCGTCGCCGGGATCGACGTCACGAGCACGTCGGGGGTGCCGGGCGCATCGTCATCGATCGTCATTCGCGGCGTCAGCTCGATCAGCAGCAGCAATCAGCCGCTGATCATCGTGGACGGCCTGCCGATCGACAATCGCACGGTCAATACGGGCGTACTCGCATCTGATAAGAGTTCGACGACCGCATTCAGCAACCGCGGCGTGGATTTCACGAACCGTGCCGCTGACGTGAACTCGGAAGACATCGAGACGCTCACCGTGCTGAAGGGCCCGGAAGCGGCCGCGCTGTACGGCATCGATGCGGCAAACGGCGCGATCGTGATCAGGACCAAGCGCGGCAGAGCGGGCGGCGGGATGCAGTACAGCAGCAGCGCGCGGGTGGAACGGACGCAGGCAAACTATCAGCTGCAACGTGTCTACGGTCCGTCTGGCCTCGCGGTGGGGGGGACAATCAACTCGTTCCAGTACTTCGGCGCCCCGTATGCTCCGGGCACGCAGTTCTATGACAATATCGACGGTTTCTTGCGGACGGCGGTCAGCCAGCAGCACAATCTGTCCTTCAGCGGCGCCACCGCCGACAACACGATCAATTACCGGCTGAGCACTGGGCTCGAAAAGCAGGAAGGCGTCGTGCCGAGCTCGGGCTACGACCGCATCAACGTGACTGGATCGTCCCAGGCGCGGATCAACAGTTGGTTGAACACCGACCTGTCGATGATCTACACCTACGCGAACAACGATCAGGTGTACAAGGGCGACATCGGACCCTTGATGGGGCTGATGCTTTGGCCGCAGACCGATGATGCCAAGAACTATCTCACGCCGGCGGGGACCCGCCGGCGGCTGACCGCACAGGCCGCCAGTCTGGAGTTGGATAACCCGTATTTCAACGTCAACAAGAACAAGATCAACGCCAAGACGAACCGCCTGATCGCGAACGTGGGCCTCATCGTGACCCCGTTCTCGTGGGGCAACATCAAGACCAATCTCGGTACCGACAACTACACGACGCAGAACCTGTTGCTGCGAAATCCGGAGAGCGCCTTGGGCTATGCGTCCAACGGGCTGCTCGATCAGGCCGACGTGATCTCGCGCAACCTGAATGCGCTCACGCTGCTCAACATCAACAGCCAGCCGATCACCAACAGCATCTCCATCAGCGGTCTCGTGGGCCATCAGGTGAGCGATCTCAAGTCGACATCGGACGCCCAGACCGGTATCGGCTTCCTGGATCCCAACTTCGTCTCGATGAACAACACCAGCACGCGGTCGACGCTGAACACCATCGAGCAGCGCCGGCTGGTCAGTCTGTTCGGGCAGGCGGTGCTCAACTACAAGGACTTCTGGTACGTGACCGTGACCGGCCGCAACGACTGGACCTCCACGATTCCGCAAGGCCGGAATTCATTTTTCTATCCATCCATCTCGAGCAGCTTCGTCTTCTCCGACGCGTTCCCGAGTGTCCGGCGCTTCGTGACCGGGAAGCTGCGACTCGGCTACGCCGCGGTGGGCAAGGACGCGCGGCCATACGCCTACCGGCCTTCGCTGCAGTACAAGACGACGGCGTACGGCGGGTATGGCTACGACTTCTGGGGCCCGAACCTCGCGCTCAAGCCGGAGTTCAAGCGCTCGGTGGAAGGCGGTGTGGAGCTCTCGTTCTTCGACGGCCGCCTCGGGCTCGACGCGACCGCCTATCGCGCCACCACGAAGGACCAGATCGTCAACGACATTCGCGGCAGTTACGGCACCGGGTTCATTCTCTTCAACCTGAACGGCGCCGCGACGCGCAGCCGCGGTCTCGAGCTGACGATCCGCGGTACACCCATTTCGCGGCCGACCTTCTCGTGGGACATGACGGTGAACTGGGCGGCGTCGGGAAGCATCGTGACGCACCTGCCCAACGGCATCCCGGAATCGTACGTGTCCGATACCTGGCTCTATGGGAACGTCCGCAATGGGACGCAGGTCGGCCTGTCCACGATGTCGCTCACCGGATTCTTCTATCTGCGGAATAATCAGGGGCAGTTGCTGATCGATCCGGCGACCGGCCTGCCGATCAGGTCCAATGCGGTGTCGGCGAACTTCGTCGATGCCGGGTACGATCGCCAGCCCGATTTCACGATGGGCGTGGCGAACGCGTTGCGGTACAAACGGCTCTCACTCGACTTCCTGCTCGATATCCGCAGGGGCGGGGACATCTTCAACGCCACCGAGCACTATCTCACGACTCGCGGCCTCAGCACGGAGACGCTCGACCGCGACCAGCCGCGCATCATCGCGGGCGTGCTGCGCGACGGCCGTGAAAACAGCTCGAACCCCACGCCGAACAACATCGTCATCGTGCCGAGCGCGCAGACGGCGTACTACACGAACATGAGCGAAGAGCTGTTCATCGAGAAGAACATCAATTGGCTGCGGTTGCGCGACGTCACGCTGCGGTACGAGATCCCGGGCAGGGTCCTCCGGGCCCGCACCGCCAGCGTGTATCTCACCGGGACGGACCTGTTCATCCTCACGAACTACACCGGGCTTGACCCCATCGTGAACGGCAACACCGCCGCGGTGGGAGGGTCGGGAGCCGTGGGGATCGATTTCGGGAATTTCCCGATGCCGCGCGGCGTCAATTTCGGCATCAGCGTGGGATTCTGACCATGAAGCACACACATGCAGTCGTACTCACCGGCCTGCTGACCCTCGCGGCCGCGTGCACCGACTTCCTCGACGTCAATACGAATCCGAACGGCCCGCAGTCGGTGTCGGCGAATCTCTACCTGCCGCCGATGCTGCACTGGTTCGTGACGTCGCCGCAGTTCGATGGCCGCTTCGTCGGGCATTACGCGCAGGAGTGGTACTCGACCTCGACGAACTTCAGCCCCGCGTCGAGCTGGGGCAAAATGGGCTACGACGCCGGCAGTGATAACGGCGCGCAGCAGTGGCGCGACGTCTACTGGTCGCTCGGCCAGAACCTGATCGACATGAACACCAAGGCCGAAGCCGAGCAACGCTGGGATTTGCTGGGCGTGGGGATGATCCTGAAAGCGTGGGGCTGGCAGGTGCTCACCGACCTGCACGGCGAAATCATCGTCAAAGAGGCGATCGATCAGTCACGGACGAGTTTCGATTACGATCCCCAGGACTACGCCTATCAAGAGGTCCAACGCCTGCTCGACAGCGCCATCGTGCTCCTCAAGAGAACCGACGGCGCCGTCGATCCGACGTATCTCGGCGCCGGTGACAAGATCTACAACGGCGACCGGACGAAGTGGTTGAAGCTGGCGGCTGGCATGCTGGCGCTGAACCTCAACCACTATTCCAACAAGACGGCGTACGATCCCGCCCGGGTCATCCGGCTCGTCGACTCGTCGTTCGCCGGCAATGCCGACGACGCCCTGCTCCTCTATCCGTGCACCTCCACCGATTTCGCCGACTGCAATTTCTGGGGGCGCACGCGCAACAACATCACCCTGTACCGGCAGACGCAGTTCGTCGTCAATCTGATGAACGGCTCGCAGTTCGGCGGCACCGTGGACCCGCGGATGAGCCGGATGCTCGCGGTCGACTCGGCGGGGACAACGTACCGCGGCGTCGACATCAACGCCGTCGGATTTGGCGCGCTGACGGTCGCGCAACGGCCGCTGAATTTCTTCGGTTATCCCAGCAGCGGCGGTCTGGGGCTGCCGTCTCGCTACATCTTCGCGGACCGGTCGAAGATCCCGGTGCTGACCTACGCAGAGCTGCAGTTCATCAAAGCGGAAGCGGCGCTGCGGATGGGCAATCAGGCTACCGCCCTGACCGCCTACACGAACGGGATTCGTTCGCATTTCCAGTTTGTGAACGACCGCGGCACCGAAGCCGGTAATCCCGCCTCGATTACCACGGCGACGCGGGACTCCTTCCTGGCGTCTCCGAATGTCGTTCCCGGGACCCTGACGCTGTCACACATCATGTCGCAGAAGTACATCGCGCTCTGGGGCTGGGGGCACAACGAGCTGTGGATGGACATGCGCCGCTATCACTACACGGACGCCGATGCCGTGAGCGGAACGCAGGTCTTCCGCGGCTTCACGCCCCCCAACGCGCTCTTCGGCGACAATGCGGGGAAGGTCGTGCAGCGGATCCGGCCGAGGTTCAACTCAGAATACGTTTGGAACCGGGATGCCTTGAACGCGATCGGCGGGCTGGCCAGCGACTACCACACCAAAGAACTGTGGATCACTCAACCATGACGAGACCCATCAATCGATATCGGCTCGCGGCCGGACTGCTCACGGCGGCGCTGTTCGGTGCGTGTGACAAGAACACCGTGCAGCAGCTCCCCTTCGAGCCGCCGGCGGCCGCGCGCATCAAGTTCTTCAACTTCGGCGTGAATGCACCCCAGGTGAACTTCTATGCCGACGAGACGAAGATGACGGCTGTGCAATCGGGCACCGGCGTCGAGGCCAACACGGGGGTGGCGTACGGCGGCGCCGGCAACGGCGGGGCCTACCTGAGTATCGCGCCCGGCGCGCACACGCTCACGGGCCGCATCGCCGCCGCGACGGATAAGAACCTGCCGATTGCGACCGTTAACGCGACGATTGCAGACGGCAAGCTCTACTCGGTCTATATGAGCGGGTTCTACAACACGACGGCAAAATCCAGCGATGCCTTTGTGCTCGAAGACGCGCTGCCGGCATCGACCGACTACACGGTGGCGTCGGTGCGGTTCGTGAATGCGATCGCCAACTCAGCCCATACCCTGAACCTGTATGCGATCAGCACAACGGGTGACACCCTGACGCTGATTCCGCTCAGCGCGCCGGTCGCGTATCAGAGCGCAGCCGCGTTTACGACGCTCCCGTTCGGCATCTACAATCTGTTTGCGCGCTACACGGATTCGACCGCGAATAAGATCACGCGGACCAGCGTGACCCTGCTCCCGGGACAGTTCTATACGATTAGCGCGTTCGGCGACATTACGATCACGTCCACCACCGCCACCAATCGCCCGCAACTGGATAACACGGTGAACCAGCGCTAATCACGGCACGCGAATCGACCAGACCTGCGCATCTTTCGGGTCGAGATGCGTGTCGAAGTGCAGTCCGGCGCCGTCCGCGTTTGCCGAGCGGGCGGCGCCGCTTACTAGCTCGGTGAGCGCGTACGCGCCCGCGGGGACGCGCACCCTCGCCGCAACGTCCTGACCGGCAGAGTCATGATTGATCAGGAAAAGCAGATAGCCTTGCGCGCTCTGATGTAGCCTGGCGATAACCGGCAGTCCTGTCGTGCCGTCGTGCGAGGTGCCGACCGGCTTCTCGACACCAGCCCACTCAGCCAGCCGCCGGATGAATTCGGTGTTGTCCCGCTGCTGCTCGGGCTGATTGCCCCACCCGATGTACGATCCGACGAACAGCGTCTTTCCTTTGCCATAGTTCGCCTCGACCACGGCCGCCTCGCCGTCGGTCGTCGCGAGCACTCGTGCGTCTTTCGACAGGACGTCCACGGTGCTCGCGTACAGAGCCCCGCGCAGCGAGTGCCCGCCGAGTCCGGCCGTCAGGACGGCAGTCGTATCTGTGATCGTCAGCCTGGGCTCGCGTCGCATCCACACATGCTTTTCCCGCACGCCAAACACCTCGTGCAACCCCGCCCCGGGAATGACCTCCGCCGCGAAGCCGCGCTCGTCGTTCCAGGCGAGCCGCGCCTCGGCGACCACGTGTCCGCCCTGCTCCACGAAATGGCGCAGGCCCGTCGCCGCAGCCTGGGTGAGCATGATGGGATAGGGCACGATGATCAGCGCATACAGCGGGAGATCACCACGCTCGAGCTCGGTCCGATGGATGAAGTCGACCGGAATGTTGCTCTCAGCGAAGACGCGATAGTAGCCGAGCAGCGAATTGCGGTGTGCCTCGGGGTAGTCCTGCCGGCGCTCGGCGCCACCGACCAGCTGCGCCAGCGGGTTGTACACGATGCCGATGCGCGCCGGCACGGGGCGCGACCGCAGGAACAGATCCTGATTGGCACCGACGATGCGCCCGATCCCGCCGGTGGAGACGGCGCGATCGGTCACGGTGCCGTCCAGGTTGATCAAGCCGTAGCCGCCCGACTCGTAGCCCGACGACATCGGGTAGTACGCGTAGACGTTGATCGCCTTCGCACCCGCCGCGATCGCCGACCACACCCACACCCGCTGGTCGGCTGGGGTCACCGGATCGCCATGCAGCAGCGCGATGTTTCCTTCTCCGCCCTGCAGCTCGCCGATGTACCAACCCTGGTTGGGGCGATTGGCGCTGCGCTGAAAGTCGAGCATCGCCAACAGCTGCCAGGCCGGCCAGTGCGTCTCGGGGCGATTGTGCTTCGGGTAAATCGACACCCCGTAGAAATCGACCCTTTCCGCCATGCGGAAGTCGTCGCTCGCGCCTTCGCCCGCATGCGGCGACGTGAACAAGGAGGAGATCGCGGCATGCGACGTCACGACGTGGTTCGAACCGCCGGCGCGCACCGCCGCGTAGCGCGCGGCGAGGTCGTTGGCCAGGCGATCGGAAATGAACGCCTTCCAGTCGAGATAGTCGGTGTAGCTGAGGATCGTGCTGAAGCGTGGCGGCTCGACCTCAGGCCAGGCCGCAAACCGGCGGTGCCAGGCGCGATTCACGGCGGCGAGGGTGCCGTACTTCTGCCTGAGCCACGCCCGAAACGCCGCCTGCGACGCGCGGCAGTAGCAAAACTGCGCGTTCGGGACGTAATCGATCTCGGCCCAGTTGATGATATGCGGCTCGCTCCAGAGGTCCCACCCGTGGAAGCTCGGATAGCGCGAGGCCACGCGCGCAACGGCCGCGTACAGGCCATCGACAAGCTTTCGGATCTCGGGATTGTCGGTACAGAATCCGGGCGCGACCTGGGAGGGAATCGCGACGCCGCTCTGGGTCACGAAGCGCGCGTACGGATATGCCTTCCCCACCCAGTCGGGCGCCGCGTCGGCGTACATCTGGACGATGACCCGGAGTCCCACTTCCTGCGCCAGCTCGAGCAACAGCCGCAAGTTCTCGAGGCGGTACTCGCCGCGCCGCGGCTCGGCCTCCGCCCATTCCACCCAGGTCCGGACGGTGTTGAAGCCGAGCTGTTTGATCTGCTGGAGATCGCGGCGCCACTCGGCGCGGGAAGCGGGCGTCAGCTCCGAGAGCATAGGCGCGCGCGCCTTGCCGCCGGAGTACCAGACGGCGAAGGGGAAGAAGTCCGGCTGCTGGGCGGGCCGTTGCCGCATCGGCGTTGCGAACAGCAGAACGCCCGCCGCACCGGTGAGCAGCAGAGCCCGCGGTTTCACGGTTGCGAACTTGCAGTTCGGGACCCGAGTCCGCCAGCGACGCTTGACTTTTCCGGGCCATCTGCGGATTATTCTGGTCGAGCGAAGCCTGTGGACCATCGAGGACCTGGGACAGCGTCTCAGGCCCTCTTTCTTTTGGCCTCGCTCACCGGCGCCGGAATCACAGTACGCGGCGCATCATGCGATGACGACGCGCGACGCCGGGAACAGTTTTTAGGACAGGAGTTTCATCAGATGGCACGTATCACCGGTACCGTGAAGTGGTTCAACGACGCGAAGGGGTTCGGCTTCATCACGCCCGAGAACGGCGAGAAGGACTGCTTCGTGCATCACACCGCAATTCAGGAACAGGGCTTCAAGTCCCTGACCGAAGGCCAGCGGGTCGAGTTCGAAGTCGTGCAGGGCCAAAAGGGCCCGGCGGCGCAGAACGTCGTCAAGCTCTAACCACCGCGGTACGTTGTACGACACGGCGCTCTCCAACGAGGGCGCCGCTGTTTTTTTGAGTCTTGCAGGCACCCGCGGACAGGTATAGGCTCTCCCGATGCGACATCAAGGGCGACCAAGATGACCCCGACTGATCCGTCGAACCCGCTTTCGCGCCGCGAGTTCGCGGAACTCGCCTCCCTGACCGTGGCTGGCATCGTGCTGCCCGGCACCGAACGAGGTCACCCGCGTCCGCCCCAGGCGTTCGCGCTCGAGGAAACGACGATCGCCCAGCTCCAGGACGCCATGAAAGCCGGACGCCTGACGGCGCGCGGCGCTGCCCAGGCCTACCTGGACCGCATCGCGGCGCTCGATCGCCAGGGACCCACGCTGCGCGCGGTGCTCGAGACCAATCCTGACGCGCTCGCGACCGCGGACGCGCTGGACGGCGAGCGGCGCCGCGGCAAGGTGCGTGGTCCCCTCCACGGCATCCCGGTCATCGTCAAAGACAACATCGACACGCACGACAAGATGGAGACGACCGCGGGCTCCCTCGCGCTCGAGGGCAACTTCGCGATCCGCGATGCATCGATCGTCGAAAGATTGCGCGCCGCGGGCGCGGTCATTCTCGCTAAGGCGAATCTCTCGGAGTGGGCCAACTTCCGGTCCAGCCGCTCGTCGAGCGGGTGGAGCGGCCGCGGGCGCCAGTGCCGGAACCCCTACGTGCTGGATCGTACGCCGTCGGGCTCGAGCTCCGGGTCGGCGGTGTCGGTGAGCGCCAATCTGTGCGCGGTCGCCGTGGGCACCGAAACGGACGGGTCGATCATCAGCCCGGCGAACACCTGCGGCATCGTCGGCATCAAGCCGACCGTGGGCCTGGTGAGCCGCGCGGGGATCATCCCGATCGCCCACAGCCAGGACACCGCGGGACCGATGGCGCGCACCGTGGCCGCCGCCGCCGCGCTGCTCACGGCGCTCGCCGGTGTGGACCCGCGCGATCCCGCAACGGCAGACGCGCAAGGCCATGTCGCGAAGGACTACACCGCGTTTCTCGACGCGAGCGGATTGAAGGGCGCGCGCATTGGGGTCCAGGCGCGCACCGGCAACAATCCGATCGTGGACAAGGTGGTGGAGGATGCGATCGCGGTGCTCAAGGCCCAGGGGGCCGAGGTCGTGGACCCCGCGCCCATCGAAACGGCCGGCCAGCTGGGCATGAGCGAGCGCGACGTGCTGCAGTACGAATTCAAGACGGATCTGAACGCCTATCTCGTCACGATGCCCGCGGCCGTAAAGCCGCGCACCCTCGAGGACCTGATCGCGTTCAACGCGGCAAACGAGGCGCGGGAGATGCCGTACTTCGGGCAGGAGACGTTTATCGCCGCGCAGGCCCGCGGCCCACTCACCGACCAGGCCTACCTCGACGCGCGCGCCAAATGCATCGAGGTGACCCGCACCAAGGGCATCGACGCGACGATGGACAAGTACAAGCTCGACGCGATGCTTGGGCCCTCGGGCGGGATCGCGTCACTCGTCGACCTCGCCGGCGGTGGGGGTGGTGGGGGCGGCCCCGGCAGCTCGCAGTTCCCCGCAGTCTCCGGATACCCGCACATCACGGTCCCGGCGGGTTTTCACTTCGGCCTGCCGCTCGGCGTCTCGTTCTATGGGCGCGCCTGGAGCGAGCCGGTGTTGCTGCGGCTGGCGTACGCGTTCGAGCAGGCGACCAAGGCGCGCCGGGCGCCCGGCTTCACTCCGACGCTGGCCCTGAGCTAGACACCTCCACGGGCGTGGCGCTGCTCGCGGCGGGGCATGAGCTCGGAGACCATACCTTCGCCCACCGCTCGGCCAACACCACCCTCCTCGACGAGCTTCTAGGGGCGTGACATAGACCGCAGCCCGAGCGCGCCGTTCAGCCATCGAACGAGCGGCACCATGAGCCGGAAATCTTTCTCGAGGCCGTCAGGGAGACGAGCCGACAGCGCTTCCCGATCGCTGAGCTGTCGGCCGATCGTAAAGGATTGATAGCGCAGCCACTGCGCCGCCGGATGCGTGTCGCTGAAGCCTCGCGGCATCCGCTTGAGCATTGCTTCGTCATCGAGGCCACCGAACCGGCGGCGCGCGGCGGGGCTTTCGACGATTCGCCCGAACTGTTTGGGATCGTCGGCGATCGCGTCGCGGATCTTGTCCAACGCCGGACGCGGCGGCATCCAGATCCCCGCCCCGACAAATGATTTCTTTGGCTCGAGATGGAAGTACAGTCCGGCGCTGCCCGCCTCGGCGTCGCCGCCCACTCGATGATCGGCCGCGTTGTGCTGGAACCAGCACGCCGCGTGGGTCTTGTACGGCGATTTGTCCTTCGAGAAGCGGATATCGCGATGGATCCGGAACATCGACCGCTTCGGGTCTCCCGTCAGCTCGGGTGCAAAGCGGGCGAACCGGACGTCCATCTCTTCGATGAGGGCGCGCATCGGCGCGCGGATGTGCGCTTCGTAATCGTCCCGGTGCGCCTCGAACCACGGCTTCTTGTTGTTGTGGGCGAGGGCTCGCAAAAAATGCAGCGAGCTTGTGGTGAAGGGCATGGTAATCGGAAACGTTAGCGCGCTGGCGCGATATCGTACAGCCAGGGCCACGATCGCCTCCTTACAAATCTCTTACGTCCTCGAACGGCTGCGACGCTGGCCGAGATGGACGGGGCGACTAGCGCGTCGCGCACACTTGGCACAGAATCCACGCCGTGAATTTGCTCGCTGCGGTTCCTTTTATTGGAGGTGTCCCATGCAGGTTCGACCCTATGTGCTGTTGATTGCGTGCGCCGTTCTGCCCCCGGCGCTCGCCGCGCAAGCGACGAAGGCGCCTGCTCCCCCGGCCCCCCCGGCTGCCCCGGCCGCGGCTCCTGCGGCGTCGACCAGTCCCGTCGCCGACGCACTGCGCCAGATGGAACAGCGGTTTTCGCGGATTTTGATTGCCGCCGCCGAGGCGATGCCGGCGGACAAGTACACCTATCGGCCGACTCCGGCGCAGATGAGCTTCGCGCAGATCCAGGCGCACCTCGCCAACGAGGGGAACGATCTCCTGTGCAGCAAGGTCGCCGGCGTCGCGGCGCCACAGCATGCGGCGGCGGACTCGACGCTCGGCAAGGAAGCGCTCGTCGCGCGGCTCAAGGAGACGTTCACGTTCTGCGAGACGGCGTTCGCGCATCTCGACGATTCAAAGTTGAATGAGCCGATTCAGCTCTTCGGTCCGAATCCCTTTTCTCGCGCGGCCGCCATCCTGATCACGGTCGGCGACTGGGCCGATCACTACAGCCAGGAAGCCAACTACCTGCGGCTGAACGGCGTCCTGCCGCCAACGGCGAAACCGCGGACGGGCATGTAGTCTTCACTCCCTGACGCCAAGTAGGGGCGCAGCATGCTGCGCCCCTACCCAAGGGACCTATGGAAGTCATTGTTCAGCGAGACTACGCGGCGATGAGCAAGGTCGCCGCACAGGTCGTTGCGGAATTGCTCAACACGAAGCCGAACGCCGTGCTCGGCATGGCGACGGGCTCCACGCCGCTGGGTCTCTACCAGGAGCTCGTCCGGCTGCACCAGAAGGAGCAGCTCGACTTCTCCCGCGTGACGACGTTCAACCTCGACGAATACGTCGGCCTCCCCGTGAATCACCCGCAGAGCTATCACTACTTCATGCACGAGCATTTTTTTCGGCATGTGAACATCCCGCCGCACAACATCAACATTCCATCCGGGACAACGAGCAACTATCCGGCCTTTTGCGCCTGGTACGAGAAGCGCATCGCGGATTGCGGCGGGATCGACTTGCAGATCCTCGGCATCGGCACCGATGGGCATATCGCGTTCAACGAACCGACCAGCTCACTCAGCTCGCGCACGCGACTCAAGACGCTCTCCAAGCAGACGATCGATGACAACGCACGATTCTTCGACCGCCGCGAGGATGTGCCGGTATACGCCATCACCATGGGAGTCGGGACGATTCTCGACGCCCGCAAGCTGGTGCTGGTGGCGAGCGGCAAGACCAAGGCAAAAGCGATCGCGCAGGCCGTCGAAGGACCGGTGACCAGCATGGTGACGGCCAGTGCGCTGCAGCTGCACCGCGACGCGATCGTGATCGTGGACGCGGAAGCGGCTGCGGGACTGGCGATGCGCGACTACTACGACTTCATCTACGCCGCCAAGCCGGCCGCGCCGAGGGCGTAGCGGCCGCACGTTCGGAGCCTCGCGGGATGGTCGTCCAGGGCTTAGGTTGATCGTCCCGTCGATCGGAGATCGAACCTCGTGGTCACGCAGCGCGTCTGGCGAGCTGTGCTCGCAGCAGGAGTCCTCGTCGTTCCAGCGTTAAACGCTCAAAATGCTCCATCGCCCGATCCTCGCGTCGGCCTCCGCGCCGGCTTGTGGGATGCCGCCCAAGCCGCATGGAACCTGCGCCTGGTCTCGACGAGCCGGCCGGCCCCACAGTTCATTCCCGCAACGCCGGGCGACTTCGACTACATGAACTCGGACCTGGCATTCACAGGGCATTACGTCATTCAGGGCAACTTCCAGGGGTTCTCGGTCTGGGACGTGGCCGACCCCGCGCGCCCGACCCTGGTGCACGCGGAGACGTGCCCTGAGCAGCAGAATGACGTGTCCATCTACAAGAACTTGCTCTTTCTCTCGGGCGAGTCGGGAAATGGACGTGTCGATTGTGGCACGCAGGGCGTGAGCGAGCACGCCAGTCCGCAGCGCTTCCGCGGCGTGCGCGTGATCAACGTCAGCGATTTCAATCACCCGCGCATCCTCGCGAACGTACAGACCTGCCGCGGCTCGCATACGCATACGCTCGTGACCGACCCCAAGGACACGACCGTCGTCTACATCTATGTCTCCGGTCAGGCCCCGGTGCGTCCAGCCGAGGAGCTGGCGGGGTGCTCATCCGCCCTCCCCGCCCAGGACACCTCCTCCGCGCGATTTCGGATTGACATCATTCGCGTGCCACTGGCGCATCCCGAGTCGGCCAGCGTCGTGAGCCGGCCACGGATTTTCGAGGCACTGGTCGCGCCGCCGACCCACGGCGCTTCACCGACTGACTCCGCTGCCGGGGCGCGTTTTGCGGATTCGGCGCGGGCTGCCGGCGCGTACGTGGTGAAGTTTCAGGGAATGCCGGTCGTCGCGCCGCCACCGTTCGCCAACGCCATGCTCGACAGCATCGTGAAGAGTCGCGGCGGGACCGGTGCGCCGACGGCTGCCGACAGTACCGCGCTCCGAGGCGGGATCCAGGGAATCGTCGATGCGATGTTCAAGCCGCCACTGGGACCCAATGGCCAGCCCCTCGGCCCCGATCAGTGCCACGACATCACCGTGTATCCCGAGGTCGGCCTGGCCGGCGGCGCGTGTGCGGGCTACGGCTTGCTGCTCGATCTGAGCGACCCCGCTCACCCCGTCCGTCTCGCGGCCGCGTCCGATTCGAATTTCGCATACTGGCACTCGGCGACGTTCAGCAATGACGCGGGCAAAGCCCTGTTCACGGACGAGTGGGGCGGCGGTGTGGCGCCGCGCTGCCGCGTCACCGACAAGCCGCAATGGGGCGCCGACGCGATTTTCACGGTGGCGAACCGCGCGCTGACGTTCAAGGGCTATTACAAGCTGCCGGCCCCGCAGACGTCCATGGAGAATTGCGTGGCGCACAATGGCAATCTGATTCCGGTCCCTGGCCGCGACATCATGGTGCAAGGCTGGTATCAAGGCGGCGTCTCGGTGTTCGACTTCACCGATCCCGCCCATCCAACCGAGATCGCCTTCTTTGATCGTGGTCCCATGGACTCAACCAAGCTCGAGATGGCCGGCAGCTGGGGGGCCTATTGGTACAATGGCTACATCTACAGCTCGGAGATCGCGCGCGGGCTCGACGTGCTCGAACTGCAGCCGAACGCGATGCTCACGCAAAACGAGCTCGACGCCGCAAAGCTGGTGAAAGTCGCGTATCACAACCCGCAGGATCAGCAGCGGTTGACATGGCCCGCGAGCTTCGTAGTGGCGCGGGCGTATCTCGATCAGCTGGAGCGCTCTCGCGGCCTGTCGGCCGATCGGATCAGCGCCGCGCGAACCATGCTCGCCAGTGCGGAACGGACGACCAGCCGCGCCGCGCTGACGTCGCTCGCCACGGCATTTGATCGGGATGCGGCGAGCTCGCGAGACGCGGCGCGGGTGAGTGCCCTGGCAGGAGTAGTGCGAGCACTCGCCAAGTAGCAGTTCGGAACGCGCCTCGATCGGGCACGGCGAGCCGGTTTTACCTCGGCTCGCCGTGCGCGTTCCCCCCACCTGAAACAACCATTTTTCAAGTTCCGTCATCCAACCAGGAAACCACCCCGGAAGACATCATGCTGTGTGCGTTACCGCTCCTCGCAGCCGTCACGCTTACTGCGCAGTCCACCGACGGATCTCGCGCCGCGGACCCGCCGTCCGCGGCTCCCAGGAGCGTCACCGCCACGCGCGCCGCGCAACCGCCGACGATCGACGGGCGCGACGACGACGCCGTCTGGCGCCTGGCCAAGCCGATCACCGAATTCCACGAATGGCGGCCTAGCGAGGGGCTCGCCCCGAAGCTGCCGACGGAAGCGAAGGTGGCCTATGACGCCGGCAACCTCTATGTCTTCGTCCGCTGCTTTGATCCACACCCTGACAGCATCATCACCGTCCTCGCCCGCCGCGATTACTTCACCCCGTCCGACATGGTCTGGCTGTTCCTCGATTCTTATCACGACCGCCGCACCGGCTTCGAGTTCGGCGTCAACCCGTCCGGCGTGAAGCTCGACGCGCAGATCTACAATGACGGCAACGAGGACTTCGCCTGGGACGCGGTGTGGGACGTCGCGACGCGCATCGATTCGCTCGGCTGGACGGCGGAGTTCCGGATCCCGCTCTCGCAGCTGCCATACGGGCGTCAGAGGATACAAACGTTCGGCTTCACGGTCGACCGCGATATCTACCGGTACTCGCAGCGCGTCAGCTGGCCGCTGTTCCGGCAGTCGCAGGCGGGGTTCGTCTCACAGTTCGGCGAGATCGATGGGCTGGAGGGGCTCGAGGCGCCACGCCGGCTCGAAGCGGCGCCGTATCTCGTGACCAAGAACGTCTCCCAGATCAGCGCCAATACCCTTGGGCGCACCCAGGACATGACCGTCGGCGGAGACCTGAAGTACCTCGTCGCATCGAACCTGAAGCTCGACGCCACGATCAATCCGGACTTCGGCCAGGTCGAGGCCGACCCCGGCGTCCTCAACCTCTCGGCGTTCGAGACGTTCTTCCAGGAGAAACGCCCCTTCTTCGTGCAGGGCGCGGGGACCTTCCAGGTCAACGTCAACTGCACCGCGGTGAACGACTGCAGCACGGGTGAAGGACTCGTGTACTCGCGGCGCATCGGACGGGCGCCCGAGCTGGCCGGCACATACTCGGACAGCACGTCGCCGGCGTTCACCACCATCCTCGGCGCCGCCAAGCTCACCGGCCGTTTGCCCGGCGGCCTCGCGATCGGCGCGCTCGATGCCGTGACTCAACATGTGACCGGTGCGGGCGGGGCGACGATCGAACCCACGACCAACTACGGGGTGTTTCGACTGCGTCAGGATCTCCGCAAGGGCGAGTCGACCGTGGGCGCCATCATCACTTCGGTGGATCGGCACAACGACTCCTGGAGCGCACCGTACCTCCATTCCAGCGCCTACGTCGGCGCGATGGATTTCCGGCACCGCTTCCCCGGCGGCCGCTATGAGCTCTCCGGGTCGATCGATTTCAGCCGAGTCGCGGGGAGCGCGCAGGCGATCGCCGCGACGCAGCGGGACGCCACCCACTATTATCAGCGTCCCGACGCGCTGCGGTTCGACTCGACCCGCACCTCGCTCACCGGCGATGCGGAGATGCTGCAGTTCGGCAAAGTGGGCGGCGCGCATCTGTTGTTCCAGTCGAATCTCGAGCACCGCTCCCCAGGGTTCGAGATCAACGATCTCGGCTACCTGCAGCGCGCCGATCAGATCGCGTGGAGCACATGGGCGGGATACTTCGATCGCCACACCCGCAAGCTGTACCAGCGGTTCCAGTGGAATTTCAACTGGTGGCAGTATTGGACGACCGCGGGGCTGCCCGAGGAGCGGGCCTTCAATACCAACACGCATACGACGTTCCTCAACACCTGGTCGCTCCATGTTGGCGGAACGATCGGACAGCTCGGGACGACCTATTGCTACTCATGCGCACGAGGGGGCCCGGCGGTACGCCAGGATTCCTATCTCGCCCCCTGGCTGGGCATCAACGGTGACGACCGCAAGGCGATCGTCCCCTACCTCTGGTTCAACTGGTTCCGTGCGGACGGCGGGCGCTCGCGCAACTTCAGCTTCTCGCCGGAGCTGGACTTCAAGATCGCGGCGCGCGTGACCGCGGCGCTGTCGCCGAGTTATTCGCGCAGAACCAACGACATTCAGTCGCTGGGCTCCGCGACCGACACGAGCAACGTCAGGCATTACGTGTTTGGGCACCTCGAACAGAAACAGCTCGCCCTGACGATGCGCGTCACGTATCCGTTCACCGCGAGCATGTCGCTGCAGGTGTACGCGCAGCCGTTCATCTCGAAGGGAACGTTCAGCAACGTGCGCGAGCTGTCGGCGAACCCGCGCGCGGCCGAGTACGCCAGCCGGTATCAGGCCTACGGCGATACGTCATTCACGAACAACATCGGCGGATTCAACTTCAAGCAGTTCCGCTCGAACGTCGTGTTCCGCTGGGAATATCGGCCCGGATCGACGCTGTTCGTCGTCTGGAGTCAGGGTCGTCAGGGATCGACGGGGAGCGAGGGGGTACGCAGCTTCAACGGCGACGTGAACGATCTGTTCAACTTGACCCCGAACAACAGCTTCCTGGTGAAGCTGTCGTATTGGATCAACCGCTAGCGCGGAGTCGCGGCCGAATCCGCCTGCTGCAGGAGTTGCTCGAACTCCCGCAGCTCGGCGAGGCCCAGGTCGGACACGACCCAGTACGTGTAATCGGGCGTCACCCAGTGCAGCGCGTGATATCCTTGTCGCGTCTGCGTCGCAGCGCCCGCTGCGCCGCGCTCGCTCGGCCATAACAGCACGTTGATGATGTGCTGGCGCCGGCCGTAGACGAGCGCGCTGACCGAGCGTCCATCCACGTACTCGAGGCGGCCGCCCAACAGCGGATAGCCACGCCCGGCGAAATCGTTCACGGGCGGCGAATAGTCCAGCTTGCCGTTGAACCAGGGCTTCACGGTGTGCTGATCCGACGACTGCACGTCCGTCAGATGCCCCGGCATGAGCGACCGGATGTGGCTCGTGATCACCTCGGCGGCGAGCGTCTCCCCCGTCTCGCCCACCCCCTGCCGAAATCCCAGCTGCCAACCGCCAAACGCGACCACGGCGAGCGACGCCGCGACCGCCAGGGAGCGCCACACCACCGGCATCCTGGCGCGGCGTTGGAGGCTCCGCACGCGCTGCCGCAGCGTGTCGGGGGCGCGCAGTGCGGGAATGCGCGCCGTGATCGCCGAGCGCAGCGCCAGCCGGCTGTCGAGAAACCGGGTGCATTCCGGGCACTGCGCAAGATGGGACTCGAGCTCGCTCCGCTCCGCCTCGGCAAGCTCACCGTCGAGATACGCATCGAGCTGGAGTTCGAGATTCGGATGCGTCATGTCAACGCCTCTTGCAAACGTTTGCGGGCCCGCGAGAGCCGCGACATCACCGTGCCAACGGGCACGCCCGTCACGTCGCTGATTTCCTTGTAGGACAATCCTTCGAGCTCCCGTAGCACGATGACCTCGCGGAATTCGAGCGGCAACGCGTCAATGGCCTGCCCGAGATCCATGGCTGCCGCCGGATCGGTAGGCGCGACGTGGTCGCTGTGCAGCTCCTCGTTGAACTCGCTGACGGGCGCATCGCCCTGCTGCCGGTGTCGCCAGGTGTACGCCGTGTTCCGCACGATCGCCAGAAACCACGCGCGACCATCGGGTGCGGTCGTGCCGCGAAAGCCGCCGAAATACTTGAGCGCGCGCAGCGCCGCGTCCTGCACGACGTCCTGCGCGTCCGCGTCATTGTGCGTCAAGTAGCGCGCCAACGTGTACGCGGCATCGAGGTGCGGTAAGACGACCGCTGCGAACTCCAAGTCGGCTCCTTCGAGTAATGACTCAAGAATGGCAGGAATTATTCCCGGGAATAAGAACGCAGCGCCGCGAGTCTTTGCTCCGACGCTGGTCAGTCTCTGTCTCACTGCACGGAGGAGCGCAAGACGAAACGGATCCTGCTATTGCTGCTCGGACTCCTACCCGGGTCCCACGCACCGACTCAAATCAACGTCCGGCTTTCCGAATGGAAAGTTGAGCTGTCGCAGCCGAACATCGCGGAGGGACCGGTGACGTTCGTCGTCACGAACGGCGGTCAGATCCCCCACGCCATTGAGGTCGAAGGACAAGGGATCGAGAGGGAGATCGAGACGATCCAACCCGGCGCCACCGGCTCGCTCACCCTGACGCTCAAGCCCGGCCGCTACGAGGTGTACTGTCCGGTCGGTGAGGGCTCGCACAGGAAACTCGGCATGGAGGCGCGCCTGACCGTGGGGAGCGCCAGAGCCTCCGAATCCACCGGCGATGGCAGCTCGGCGATGAGTGACGCGCCGGGCACGGTTCAGGCGATCGGCGTCACGGGCGGCGGGCCCGTGGTGCAGATCCTGCCCGGCCCGTTTCCCTTCCCCGACAGCGCCGCGCCGATCCTGCAGGCGTTCGGGGACGAGCGTGAGGGGCTCGAGTCGCAGGTCAAGAACGGCCCCTACTCGAACAACGTAGCCAGGATTTCGGGAACGTTTCGCTTCACGGCGTGGGACAAAGGCGCCACGCGCGACTCAGTCGACGGCATCGCCGAGTTCACGACGCAGGACGGAGCGCGCTGGAGGCTGGTGCTTGATCGCGTGCAGACGAAGGACGTTCCGCATCACCCGCGCTTCGGTGGTGTGATCCTCGGCCTGTATTACCATGGTGTGACGCAAGTGCATACGCCGCTCGTGCCGACGATCAACAGTGCGGTCGCACTCTGGGCGTTCGGGCACCTCTACCGGAACGGCACCCCAGTGACGGACAATGCCATGGTCCACGTCATGCTCTTGTCGCGCACGCGGCGAGACCGCGATTTCGCGCTCGCATGCTGGGACTGCTCGAGAAACAAGATCGAAGAGCTACAGCTCCAGATCCTGCCCGGTCCGGGCGAGCCAAAGTTCGATGCCCCCGGCGGGTTTCTCTTCATCAACTGGGAACAGTCCGCCTCGCGCAAACCGGCGAGCTGAGGCGTGATGAGTCTCACACGGATTCCTCGTTGGTCATGACAAAAAGGCTAGCGGGGAACCCGTCCGCCGATGCTCACAAGTCGTTGTGCCGCTTGCTGCAAGGCGCATCTATTGCTCGCGTGCGGGTAGGAAGTGAATGTTGCCCCCCGTGAGCATTTGGGAAAAAACCATTCGATCGTTGCGCACGCTGCGCCTCGACACCATGCGGGGCAAGTTTGTCGCGTTCGCGGTACTGGCGACGCTGTTCACCACCCTCGCCATGACGGTGATGTTGTACGGACGGAATCGCCGCTCGCTGAGCGATCGCGTCAGCCAGGAGCTCCGTGCGCTGAGCTCGGACATGGCGCGCGAGGTGGGCGTCTGGCTCGACCAGCGGGTGTACGATTTGCGCCTGCGCGCGAGCCCCTACGTCGTTTCGGATAATCTGGCGAGAGCCACCGGCCGCAATGGGGCGCAGTCGCTCAATCGACTCCGCGACTACCTCAATTCCGTCCGTCAGAACCTGCCGGCTCACGAAGGACTGGCCATCATCGGTCAGGACGGGCAGGTCCTCACGAGCAGCGGAAGCCGGACGGGCTTTCGCCTGACGCCCGACCGACTGAACAACCTGCGGACGCGCGATGCCCTGGTGGGCGAACCTTTTTGGGACGCCACCATCGGCAAGGCCGCGCTGGTCCTCGTCGTACCGATTCGTCGGGACGACGGCTTATTCCTCGGCGCGTTGGGTGCCAAAATCAATTTGGACAGCCTCAGTGACATGATGGGGCAACTGTCGCCCGACCACTCTCGCGACCTCTACCTGATTACCGAGCAGGGGCGGGTCATCATTAGCTCGGCGGGCAGTTCCGCGGATGTGATGAAGACGCCCCTGCCGGAAGCGACCACCAGAGAGCTCAGCGACCGAGAAGGCCACACGATCGTACAATCACGACCGAAGGGACGCGAGGTCGTCGCGGTACTGCGGCGTATTCCCCAACTGCACTGGGCGGCCGTGGCCGAAACGCCGCGGGCCGAAACCGTGCGCGAGGCCGGCGTGCTGCGGTTTCGGACGGTCCTGCTCCTCTCTACGCTGATCCTGGGCGTTGGAGTCCTCGCGTACATGGTAGGTCTGTTCGTCACCCGGCCGCTCGAGCGTCTGACCGACGCCGCGGCCCGCGTGGCGGCCGGCGACCTGTCCGTCGAGCTCCCGGCGGGTGGCGGCGGCGAGGTCGGGTACCTGACGCGCGCGTTCACTACCCTGGTGTCGCGCCTGCGAGAAAAAGAGGCGCACGGGGAGCTGGAGAAACTTTCGCTCACCGATTCCCTGACCGGGCTCTACAACCGGCGGCACCTCATGGGCACGCTCGCCAGCGAGGTACAGCGGTCGCGCCGTTTGCGGCGCGCGTTCTCGGTCCTGCTGGCGGATGTGGACCGGTTCAAGCAGTACAACGACACGCACGGACACCTCGCCGGTGACTCGGCACTCGTGAAGATCGCGGAAGTCTTCCGCAAGACGACGCGGCAGGTAGACTGTGTGGCGCGCTACGGCGGTGAGGAATTCGTCGTGATGCTGCTCGAGGCAAACGCGGAGACGGCGACTCTCGTCGCGGAGCGCATTCGCACGCGTGTGGCCGAACAGGACGTCGGCCAAGGGCACCTCACGCTCAGCATCGGCGTCGCGGAATACCCCGACGGCGGCGACACGCCGGAGGAGCTGATCGCGACCGCCGACGCGGCGATGTACAAGGCGAAGAATGCGGGTCGTAACCAGGTGGTGGTTGCCGGGACGATCGAGCAGCGCCCGCAAGAGAAGAAGCCGGCGCGCCGCAAGCGCGAGGCATAAGGCACTTCACGACGCCGGCTTGTCCACGCGATCGATAGGCGAGTTGGGATGCTCGCCCAGGAACTCGATCCACGCGGTCTTCGCGCAAGGGTAGTTCTTCGCGGCCTCGGCCAGATCCATGAACCCGGCGATCGTTTGGTCGAGCCGGCCGGCGAGCTGCGCATTGGCGATCTTGCCTTGCGGGTCGAACGCTTGATGCGCCTGCGCGAGCGAAAACATGTCCGGATAGACGCGCGCGCCGAGATGCTCGAGCGGCACGCGCAACGCCCAGAGACCACGATTACCGCCCACCATCGATGGTGAAGCCGACAGCAGCAGCGCGTGCTTGCCGTTGAAGGGTTGTGGCTTGAAGCGCGACACCCAGTCAATCAGGTTCTTCAAGACTCCCGGCATCGAGCCGTTGTACTCGGGTGAGGCAATGACGAACCCGTCGTTCGCGTCGAGCCGGCGACGCAGCTCGGTTGCGCCGGGCGGAAAGCCACCCTGCGTTTGCACGTCCTGATTGTAGGAGGGACTGTCAAATGCGCTCAGCGCGGCGAGATCTACCGTTCCGCCATGCTGCGCGATGGCGCCGGCCGCGAGCTGGGCAAGCTTCGTGTTGACGGAGCCAGGCCGGAGCGAGGCAGAGAAGACCAGGTAACGGACCGGCTCCTTGGGCATGGCGGGAATATTCCCCATTTGGTAGGCGATGACCACCCTCCTGCTCGTCGACGACGACGATTTCATGCGCAGCGCCCTGAGCCGGGCGCTCAATCGGACCGGCGGGTTTACGGTGCTTCCCGCCGAGCATGGGCGGCGTGCCCTCGACGTACTGGCCGAGCAGCAGGTGGACGCCATCCTGACCGACCTGGAAATGCCTGTAATGGACGGGCTCACACTCCTCGCTGAGCTCTTCGAGCAGGAAATTCGGTTGCCGGTCGCGGTGATGACCGGCCAGGCGATTCACACGCCGCTGCGGCAACGACTGCTCGCCTACGGCATCGCCGCGATCTTCTCGAAGCCCGTGGACGTCGTGGTGCTGGCGGATGAATTGCAGCGGGTGCTCGACCCGAAGGCGGTCGGTCGCATCAGCGGGATCACGCTCTTCGGATTCCTGCAGCTGCTCGAGGTGGAGCGCAAGAGCGGCCTCGTCGTCGTAGCGGCATCGGACCATGAGGGCCGGCTGTATTTCGACGACGGCCAACTGGTTCACGCGCATACCGGTCATCTCGAGGGACTCGCCGCGGCATACGAGGTTTTGAGCTGGCCGGAGCCGGCGGTGGAGATCTTCTACAAGCGGCGCGCGCGAGAGCGGACGGTCGACGCGCCGCTGCAACACGTGCTGATGGAAGGGGCCCGGCTGCTCGACGAACGCGGGCGCGGCACCGGCGAGCCCGGCCGGCACCCGCGCCGGAACGTTCACGCCGCGGCGGGCTGGACGTACGCGCCGTGCGGATTCTGGACGAGGCGCGGAAGATCGACGGCGCGCTCGGCGCTACCGTCATGGACGCCGAAACCGGGGTGGTGCTGGCTCAGGTTGGAGAAGAGTCGCCAGCGATGGCCAAAGAGCTGGTCCTGGCGGCACTGCGGGGCACGAACGCCCGGCAGCTCGATGATCAGATCGAGGATATCATGCTCACGCTCGGGAAGCAGTACCACGTGATCCGCTTCCTCGACGGCGGTCACGAGCGCTTCCTGCACCTGGTGCTCGACCGCGAGCGCGGGAGTCTTGGTTTGGCACGGCACCAACTCGCCAAGCTTGCGCGGGAGCGGCGCTAGTGCTTTATCTCGGCTGGCGCTTCGGCTGGTTCACGATTGCTTCCGGCGGCACAACGGGCGCGCTCGCATGCCAACAATCCTTGTGCTGCCACTCTTTGGTTGCGGCGCTCAACATCGCATTCGGTTTGGCAGGATCTACAGGCTGGTGGCAATTCGGACAGACCAACGCTTCGCCCTTCGACGACCGCGGCATGGGAGGCTCCCGGTCCTGGTCGTATGAAGATGTTCGCGCACGTTGTGAAGTAATGTGAGTCTTACCCTACGAACCGAGGCCTGGAGCGAGATCATGAAGGGTAAGTCACTGTGGTTGCTCGTATTCCTTAGCGGATACGCATCGCAGACCACCGCACTGGCCCCTCAAGCCCGGCCCGTGACGCGCTCGACGACGCTGGGGAAGCGCGTTGTCGTTTACACCACGGCGGACAGCACTCCGCTGCGACTCGCACCCACCGACACACTCCTGTTCAAGCAAGCCGAGCCTATCACCGAAGCGCAGATCTATGTCTTCGTCGACCCGCGGCGGACATTCCAAACGATGATCGGGATCGGCGGCGCCTTGACCGATGCCGCTGCGGAGACGTTCGCGAAACTGCCCGCCGCCCGGCAGGAAGAGGTGATGACCGCGTATTACAGTCCCGAGCGTGGGATCGGGTACACGCTGGGGCGGACCAACATCAACAGCTGTGACTTCTCGAGCGACATGTATACGTATGTCACCGAGGGCGACACGACGCTGAGCAGCTTCACGATCGCGCACGATCTCCACTACAAGATCCCGCTCATCAAGCGCGCGCTGGACGCCAGCGGCAATCGTCTCAAGCTATTCGCCAGTCCGTGGAGCCCGCCGGCGTACATGAAGGACAACAACGACATGTTGCACGGCGGGCATCTGCGCGCCGAGCACCGCCAAACCTGGGCCTTCTATTACACGAAGTTCATCGAGAGCTATCGGCGCGCGGGCGTGCCGGTCTGGGGGATCACGATTCAGAACGAGCCGATGGCCACGCAGACGTGGGAGTCATGCATCTACCAGCCCGAAGCCGAGCGCGATTTTCTGCGCGACTATCTCGGACCCGTCATGGCGCGGCGCGGGCTGAAGGATGTCAACATCATCGTCTGGGACCACAATCGCGACCTGATCGTGCAGCGGGCGCAAACGATCTTCGACGACCCCAAGGCGGCGCAGTACGCGTGGGGCATCGGATTCCACTGGTACGAAGACTGGTCGGGTGGGACGCAGATGTACGACAACGTCGCGCTGGTGAACCGGCTCTATCCCGCCAAGCACATCATCTTCACCGAAGGCACGCCGGCGAACTTCGACTCGACCGCCTACGGCCGCTGGAGCCTCGGCGAGGCGTACGGGCGCTCCATGATTCACGATTTCAATTCGGGCGCCGAGGGGTGGACCGACTGGAACATCCTGCTCGATGAGAAAGGCGGCCCGAACCATGTCGGCAATTTTTGCTTCGCGCCGATCCACGCCGACACCCGGACCGGAGCCTTGATCTACACCAACTCGTACTACTACATCGGGCATTTCGCGAAATTCATCCGTCCCGGCGCCAGGCGGATCGCGGTGGCGCCGAGCCGCAGCATGTTCCTCGCGACCGGGTTCGTGAATCCCAATGGCAGCGTGGCGGTCGTGGTCATGAATCCAACGGGACGCGCGGGCGAGTATCACATTCGTGTCGGGGACGAGGCCGTGACGGTGCGCTCGCCCGCGCATTCCATACAGACCGTGACGTTCTAGGCCGCTACTGTGGCGTCTCCAGCGGATGCTTGCTCCGCTCGAAGAACTCAGTCTGCAATCGCAGGCTCTCCTGGTCAGCTTTGACCGCGCGGATCACCTGCACGACACCGTTGATCCACGTCTTCGCCTCGAAATCGCCGAGCTCACGGGTCGCCGCGGCACCTTCGCCCGCATAGTGATTCGGGAAGCGCGCGTACCACCAGATGCCGGTGTATAACCCTTCCGGGAGCTTCAGGCGCGCCTGATCGGCACCCGATTCCTGCGGCGCGCGATCCAGGTGCACGAGGTCGGGCCGGGCGATCATGCTCATGGACGTTTCGCTTTCGCCGGCATGCATGTCCGTCGCCGGATTCGTCTTGTGCTTCGGCTCACCCGGGCCGCTGCGCGTGATTCCCAGCACGTACACGACGTAATCATGCGGCGCCTCGAGCTGCGTCTGCGCGAAAAAGGGGAGCAAGCTGTTGTTGCCGCCGTGACCGTTCACGATGATGATCTTCTTGCAGCCATTGCGGGCCATCTCGTCGGTCGTTTCCTGCAGCAGTTGGAGCTGCAGTCCCCTGCTGTAGGCCACCGTGCCGGGTTCGTGCTTCGCTTCGAAGATTTGCCCGAAGTAGTACTCCGGAAAAACCACGGCGTATTCCTGCTGCGCGGCGGTGAGTGCGACGTAGCGCACGTTGAGCAGATCGTTACCCAGCGGGAGGTGCGGCCCATGCTTCTCCATGATGCCGAACGGGAGCAGACACGTGCCTTGCGACCGGGCGATGCCGTCTTTGAAGTCGGCCGCCGTCAGCTCCTCCCAATGCACCGACAGCTTGGTTTGTCCAGGCGACTGAGCCCCAAGGATCGAGGCGCAGAATACATTCAAGGCAACCACCAATGATCTGTACACATGTCCTCCCTGGAATGCGTTCGATGAAGGGGATTCCCCAAAACGTGGAGGAGCGATGAGAAACGCGCTACTCGCCCTTGCTTTGCTTGGCGCGGCGTGCCACCATGGCGCGACCTCGGCTGCGCCCGAACCGCAAGCCGCGACCAGGCTGAAGGTGCAGAATCAGCAGTTCCTCGACATGGATGTGTATGTGTTGCGGGAGGGTCAACGCATCCGGCTGGGCATGGTCGCGGGACTATCGACTCAAGTCTTCACGATCCCCGACGACATCGTGCGAAGCGCGCCGCAACTCCGCTTCGAGCTCCATCCGATCGGCGGGCGCGGCAACCCACGCACCGAGACGATCTCGGTGCTACCCGGGGACGAGGTCGAGCTGACGATCCCGCCGCGGTGAGAACCGGTATCGAGATCTCGCCGCTACTGGCAGCCGATCTTCCCCGTCCCGCCCTGGCGGTTCACCCCGCCGGTGAAGCTCGATTTCAGACGCCGCAGCGGCGCGCTCGGTGACACCGGGGACGTGCTTGCGAACGCCGTGCCGATACCGAGGGAGACAACCCATTTCGGAGAGCCGGACGTGAGCCCGACGCTGCCGTCCATCGTCAGGGCCAGCGCGCCAAATCGCCGCGTTACGCCGCCGCCCAGGACGCGGCTCAGCGCCTGCGTCGAGTCGGACTGCCCGACGTCGATGCCAAGGGAGACGTCGGCCCGCCAGCTCTGGGAGACGTCATAGCCGCCTCCCAGGAGCACCGCGGTCGCGTGCGGCGCGCTCAGCGTTGACTGGCTGGATAGGCCGCTGAGGCTGCGGCTTGCATCAGCGGACAGGTGGAGCTTGGGATCCGGCGAGGCGCCGACCCCGACATCGAGCCCAACCGACGTCTGGCCGCTGCCGAGTCCGCAGGATGCGTTTCCCGTCGGCAGCACCAGCGTGAAAGCCGCCGCAATGGCGGGGGCGCCCGCCGCCGGGAACGAATGCAGCGCCGCGGCTGAGACGGAAAGGTCCCCTAGTCCGTTGCTCGAAACGGCGCGCCCGCTGACCATATCGCTGACGTGCACAATGGAAGGCAGCGCCGAGAGACTCAGCCAAGGCGTCGCCTGCAGCATCAGAACGCCGGACAGGGCCTGCTCCGACCGCTGGTCGGTGAGTTTTGCCGATCCGGCCGTCAGGCCGGCGACAAGGGACGTTTGGGCGCCAAGCGCCGGGCCGCACAGCATTGGGAGCAGCGCAAGCCCCCGAGGGGAAAGTCGCATCCTTGGGAGACCCGCCGTCCCGAAACGCGTCACACCAGCGGTTCAAATGTGACTCGTTGCCGCTTGGGCGAGTCCCCTCATCGGACGGCTGTACATCGACCGCCGATGGTGAACGCGTCGGCTTACACGGAGGAGTGCTATGAAGCCCATTTCGCATTTCGTTATTGACATCGCCCTCGTCGCCGGCCTCACGCTCGGCGCGACGGGTATCGCGGCCGCACAACGAAAGGCGCCGCCGGCGACGCGACACACCGCGGTCGCCCATCCATCAGATGAGGCAGCGAAGTCAAAAAGTCCCGGCAGCTTCAGGGGGATCGCCGCAAAACTCGGCACTACCCCGGACGCGCTGGAGAGCGCGTATCAAGCCGCCAAGCAGGCGAACCCCAAGTTGACGCGCGGACAGTTCGTCGCCGCCAACATGGTCGCGCATAATTTGAGCTCGAAGAATCCTTCGATTACCGCCGACGCGATTCTGAACGGCTTGAAGAGCGGCAAGAGCATCGGCCAGACGCTCCAGGGTCTGGGTCTCTCGGCCAAGGAAGCCGAGGACGCGGAGAAGCAGGCGAGACGCGACACGAAAGCGGCGGAACGGGCCGGAGAGACGCAGCCGCCCGCGCCGCCAGCAGCCCCCGCAAAGCCGTAACGCACTTTCTTCACGAGCGACCCCTGAGCGTACACTCAGGGGTCGCTTTTTTTCAATCCTGGTGCATTCGGAGGCGGGACCGATTGCGAGGGGATTGACCCCCGCTTACTTCGCTTATGCGCGGCAGTTCACGCTGTGTGATCACTCCTTCACCGATGTCGCGGGACCGTCAACCCCGAATCATCTGATGCTCATCACGGCCGCCTCCCCGATCATCTCGAACCCCCCGCGGTATCGACTACCGGTGGGCGCACCGCGGTTCAAGCTGCCGTCGTTGCCCATGCTTCTGGAGAATGAAAGCCTCACCTGGGCCAACTATGGCGGTTACGCTTTCGATTGCATCGCCGACCTCCGCGGGCGGAAGACCTTCACGTCCGAGCAGTTCGCGAAGGATGCCGCAACCGGGCACCTGCCCTCCGTTTCCTGGGTGTACGCGCCCCACGATGCGAGCCTGCTTAAGTTTGTGAGACGACGTTCGGCCTGGCACCATTGAACGCCCGGGATCGCGCGGCCGACGACATGTCGGACTGTTTCGACTTCTCGCGGCCGCCGGCGCCGCCGCCAGTATCACAACTGCGCCTCGGCCGCTAGCCCGGTGTCCGCTTCGCAAACGCCTAGTTACTCGCTTGCTTGTCTGTCCCTTCCATACGGAGTATCCTCGTCCCGGAAATCGGAACGGCGCCGCCGAGGATGCGTCCCTGCTCATCGATGGCCATGTGAAGGCCGTTCGTGAGATTCCCGTCTGGCCCAACGAACACCACCGAGTCGCTCCCGTTCCGAATCACGGTCAACACATCGAGCGATGCTGGGCGCCCAGGAGCATCACGGGGATGCCGCGCAGTCATCTGGAACGCGGCGGCATTGGCGGCATCCACATCATCATGAACGGCGGCCCCGTAGCGGGCGTAGGGGTCACCGCCGCATCCCGTAACTGCCGCGAGCGTCCCGACAAGCGGCACGGTCCAGTGGAGGCTCTTCAAATCAGTTTCTCCTCGCGCAAACATGGCAGCTAGCCAACCACACCGCGCCGCCGTAACGTACCGCGGCGTATGACCGTCCTCCGCCACCGTATGGGTCTCGTCTGCCTCGCCGTGGCTGCCCTGCGCGTGTCGCCCGCGCACCCGCTCGACAACAGCCTCGCTCGCACCCCACCCATGGGCTGGAATAGCTGGAACCACTTCGGCTGCGACGTAAGCGCCCAACTTATCAAGGAGACCGCGGACGCGATGGTCGCGAGCGGGATGCGGGACGCCGGCTATCGCTATGTCGTGATCGACGACTGCTGGCAGGTGGCGCGCGACCGCTCCGGCCGTATCGTCGCTGATTCCGCGCGCTTCCCGGGCGGTATCAAGCCGCTCGCCGACTACGTGCACTCGAAGGGGCTCAAGTTCGGGATCTACACGGATGCGGGACGCCAGACGTGCCAGGGCCGGCCCGGCACGTACAGCTTCGAAGAGCTCGACGCTCGCACGTACGCGGAGTGGGGCGTGGACTACGTCAAAGAGGACTGGTGCAACGCCGAGGGGCTCGCTGCGCCCACGCAGTACGCCAAGTTCCGCGACGCCCTTGCGAAGACGGGCCGGCCCATCGTGTTCAGTATCTGCGAGTGGGGCTCAAATCACCCGTGGACTTGGGGCCCTCGGACCGGCAACCTCTGGCGCACTACCGGCGACATCGGCGACTACTGGGCGAGCATGATCAGCAGAGTCGATCTCTCGAGCCAGTATGCGCTCGCCGCGGGTCCCGGCGGCTGGAACGATCCCGACATGCTCGAAGTGGGCAACGGCGGCATGACAGACGACGAGTACCGCGCCCACTTCAGCCTGTGGGCGATCATGGCGGCTCCCCTCATCGCGGGAAACGACGTGCGCACTATGAGCCCGGCGACGCGCGATATCCTCACGAATAAGGAAGTGATCGCGGTCGATCAGGATTCTCTGGGCATACAGGGAATGCTGGTGGAGGAGCCGGGACCTGATGTGCAGATCTGGGTAAAGCCGCTTGCCGACAGCGCGCGCGCCGTGGTCCTCCTGAATCGCTCTGCATTGCAGACCGCAATCACCGCCCCCTGGTGGGCCCTCCACATCCGCGGGCCAGCCCGGGTGCGTGACGTGTGGGCTCACACCGAGCTGGGCACGTTCACCGACCACTTCAGCGCGACCGTCCCGGCACACAGCGTGGTGATGGTGCGGATCACGCGCTCATGAGCACGACAGTCAACCGCCGCGAATTCCTGCAGGCGTCTGCGGGAGTCATGGCGGCCAGCCTCAGTCCAAACGTGTTCAGCCAGCAGCAGAAGCCGTTGCGGCTCGGTTTGATCATCGGCATTGGAAGCGATCCTGAGACGGCCATCGCCAAAGTGCACGATCTTGGCCTGCCCACGTGTCAGGTCTACGTCGAGGATTTCGCGCCAGGACTCGCCGCGCGACTCGTGCAGGCCCTCGACAAGCACCACATCGAGGCGACGTCCGTCGTCGTCGGAGGACCGGGTCGCGAAGCGTGGGACTTCTACGATGGGCCGCTAACGATTGGTGTGGTTCCGCGCGACACGCGCGCTGCGCGCATTGCCCGGATGAAGCAAGGGTCAGACTTTGCAAAACAATCCGGCATTTCCGCCGTGCAGAGTCACGCGGGGTTCATTCCAGAGAATCCGAACGACCCCGTCTACAAAGAGACGATCGCCGCCCTGCGCGACGTGGTGGCGTATTGTCGCGGCAACGGTCAGAACTTCCGTTACGAAACCGGGCAGGAAACTCCCATTACGCTTGTCCGCGCGATTCAAGACGTCGGTCTCGACAATCAGGGCGTCAACTTTGACCTTGCCAACCTCATCCTCTACGGCAAAGCCAATCCCGTCGACGCCATCGAAGTTCTCACCCCCTATGTCCAGGGAATTCATGCCAAAGACGGGCTCTGGCCGACAAACCCCAAAGAGTTGGGCAAAGAAGTCCCCATTGGCACAGGCAAGGTCGATTTTCCGCGAATCATCGCGCGCCTGAAGCAGCTGAACTACCAGGGGGCGGTCACCATCGAGCGCGAGATTTCGGGTCCCCAACAGATCGAGGACGTTCGAGCCGCGATCGCATACCTGCAAAGGCTCATCGGATAAGGAGGGCGTATGTCGAGCGAGTCGGTCGACCGGCGCACGTTCCTGAGCGTCACTGCTGCGGCCACCGCGGCAATGTTCGTCAAACCCGCACTGGTGCGTGGCACGAACGCGAATTCCGCCATCCGCGTCGGACTGCTCGGCTGCGGCGGGCGCGGCACCGAGGACGCGGAGAATCTCGTCGACACGGGCGGCGCCCAAGTCGTGGCGCTGGCCGATCTGTTCCAGGACCAGCTCGACGCGGCCCGCGCGCATTTCGATCAAGTGCAGCAGGCGAAGGGGTACGCCGCGCTCGATTCGCGGCAGTTGTTCGTCGGCCCGCACGCGTTCGAGCAAATCGCCGCCTCCAAAGAGGTCGACGCCATCGTCGTCGCGACGCCGCCCTTCTTCCATCCCCAGCACCTCGACGCCGTCGTGACGGGTGGCAAGCATGTGTACCTCGAGAAACCGGTGGCGGTCGACGTGCCGGGCGCGAAGCGCGTCATCGACATCGGCAGGCGTGCGCAGGGCAAGCTCAGCCTCGACGTGGGATTCCAGATCCGCGATTGCCCGCCGTTTGTCGAGCTCGTCAACCGCATCCACACCGGCGCGATCGGCAATATCGTCTGCGGGGAGGCCTACTACCTGACCGGCTACATCGATCGCCCGGCGTGGCCCAACGCCTCACCCGCCGAGCGGCGCCTGCGCAATTGGGTGCACGACCGCGTGCTGTCGGGCGACATCATCGTCGAGCAGAACATTCACGTGATCGACATCTGCAACTGGGTGCTACAAGGGCATCCCCTGAAGGTGAGCGCGACGGGTGGACGCCAGGGCCGTCCCGCCGATGACGGCGATTGCTACGGCAACTACAACGCCGTCTTCCACTATCCCAACGACGTCAAGGTCACGTTCAGCTCGACGCAGTTCGCCAAAGGCTGGTGGGACGTGAGCGAGCGCTTCTTCGGCACCAAGGGTACGGCGATTTCGCCCTACACCGGCCCCCTCGGCATTTGGGGCGACCAGCCGTGGCAGGCACCACTCGTAGTGCAGCAACCCGGACAGCAGGCGGCGTTTTCCGTGACCGGGAACTTCACCTCCAACCTGCAGAACGCCGATGCCGAAAAGAAAAAAGCGTTCGTCGAGAGCATCAACAGCGGCAAGTTCCACAACCAGGCCGACAAGGGCGCCGAGTCGGCGCTGTCGTGCATGATGGCACGCACGGCCGCCTACACCGGTCGCGAGATCACCTGGGACGAGCTGCTGAAGTCGAGCGAAGTGTGGGACTCGCGACTCGATCTCGCCAAGCTGCGCTAAGCCTCATATGACCACGACACGTCGGGAATTCGTGAAGACGTCGCTGGCGGTGGCGGGGTTTTCGCAGCTGGCCTTCCGAGCGTCGCCACCCGCGATCAAGAAAGGCCTCGTCTTCGACATGGTGTCCGACAAGCTCAGTTACGCCGACCGTTTCAGGCTGGTCCGCGACTCGGGCTTCGAGGTCGTGCAGGCCCTGACCGAGCCGGACCAGGCGAAAGCCGAGGAGATGAAGCGCGCGGCGGATGCGGCGAATGTCCGGATCGATTCCGTGATGAACGTGGATCACTGGCAGTATCCGCTGTCGTCCGCCGACGCTGCGGTCGTCGAGAAGAGCCTCGCCGGCATGCGCACGTCGCTCCACAATGCCAAGCTCTGGGGTTCCGACGTCGTGCTCCTCGTTCCGGCGGTCGTGAATCCCCAGACCTCGTATCGTGATGCGTGGACGCGCTCCCAGGCGGAGATTCGCAAGCTCATCCCCCTGGCGGAGCAGCTCAAAGTCGTCATTGGCATCGAGGAGGTCTGGAACAGGTTTCTGCTCAGCCCGCTCGAAATGGCCCAGTACATCGGCGAGTTTCAGAGTCCGTGGGTGCAAGCCTGGTTCGATGTGGGGAATGTCGTGTTGTACGGCTACCCGCAAGATTGGATTCGCACATTGGGCAAACGTATCGTCAAGGTCCACCTCAAAGACTTCAAGCGCAAAGAGGGCGCCTACGCCTGGGTAAACCTCGGCGATGGCGACGTCGACTGGCCGGCCGTGAAGGCCGCGTTCCGAGACGTGGGCTACACGGGCAGCGTCATCGCCGAATTGGACGGCGGTGATGCGGCATACCTGCAGGACGTCAGTCGCCGCATCGACCGCTTACTGTTGGCCTAGCGTACTCGCGGAGGCCTGTGGCTCCCTGGAAATCGGCAGTTCTCATAGTCGTCGCCGCGACAATCGGCATTGGGGTTGCGTGGGCCCCGACATCGCTCGGCAACGGACACCTGCACGTCGACCCCATTCCCGCCGCCGAACTGCCGCTCAATCTGTCGGAGCCATTGTTGACACCCACGATGATTCAGGACCGCGGTGTCGAAACGCTCGGCGGACTGAACTCCGTGTTGGCGGCCGGCGCATTGATCGCGGCGCTCACGACGCTGCTGCTGCTCGCCGTTGCCCGCGCATCGAATCGCAGGTCCGAGATCCTCGTACGCCGTGCCGTTGGCGCCTCGCGCAGACGGCTCCTGCACATGGGGGCAAACGAGGGATTCCTGATGGCGTTCATCGCCCTGACGGTCGGTTCAGCACTGGGTCTGGTGACGCAGCAATACGCGCAAGCGCAGTGGCCCGGGACAATCACCGCAGGCGCTCCGCTCCTTCCTCTGCTTATTGCCGCCGGCGTCGGCGTCGCGATCCTGCTCGGTGTCCTGGTCCCGCTCCGGTCGATAGCGGGGGGAGCAATGCGGCCTCACCTCCCGCCACTCACAGCATTACTGGCGCCCGCGATCTGCGCGCTGCAGGTGGCTGTGTGTTTCGCGCTCCTGGTCCAGTCTCAACACGTGGTGCGCGAGGGTGTGACGCTCACGCGCGACGGTCCGGGAGCTGGCGGCCAGGGGCGCGTATTCCAACTCGAGATCGCAGCTACACCAGCGCAACGCGCTCGCCAACTGGCTGAGCTCATCAAACGCACGGGCCTGTCCGATCTGTTCGACGTTGCAAGCTTCAACAGCCCCGGGGCGCTGAACGGCGTGGGGACCGCGAACGTGGCCATCGCCGAGTGTGGCATGTGCTCGCAAGGAGGCATCGCGACGCCACTGCGGCCGGTCGCTGTGTCGCTCAGCGTCGTGAGCGCAGACACCTTCCGGGCCTTGAACACACATTTGATCGAAGGACGCTGGATCCGAGACACCGACGATTGGCGGGCACCACGCGTGGCCGTGATCAGCCAGGGACTGGCGCGGGCGCATTTTCAGAATGGCGAGGCGCTGGGTCGCGCGATTCAACTGGGTCAAAGCAGGGACAACCGCTTCGTCGTCGTGGGCGTCGTCGACGATCCCACTCCGCGTGGCCTCGGCAGCGTGCTGCAGCCGGCGTACGCCGTCTACACCAGCATCCTCCAAGTGGCGCCAACCGCCGTGGAGTTGTTGCTGCGGCCACCTGGCGCCATCGATTGGTCCGCGATGTCCGTGATTCCGCCAGCGCTCATTCGCGCGGCGCTTCCTGAAGTCGAATGGCGCGCCCGCACGGCCGCACCGGTGCGCTGGTTCGGAGCGACGCTGTTGTCGAATGCTGCGGCGATTGCCTTGATCGCTCTGCTTGGCAGCATGACCGCAGTCGCCATGTGGATCGGCAGCATGCTTCCGGAGCTCGCGGTGCGTCGCTCGGTTGGAGCGCGCCGGCGGGATGTGCTGCGGTACGTCATCGGCCGCTGTACGAAGATGCTGATCGCGGGGGTCGCGCTCGGCTTGGTGCTCGCGTTCCTGAGCGCGGACCCCCTCTCAGCAATCGTGCCCGGCGTTCACGGCCTCGATACCGCAACCATCGTGCAGGTCGCACTCACGGTCATCGCGGTAACGGGAATCGCGATCGGCATGCCGGTGTGGCGTGCGTGTCGTCTGACCCCGATCGAGCTATTGACGAAACACGATCTCTAGCTACTGCGGCGTCTCCAGCGGCTGCTTGCTCCGCTCGGAGAACTCAGTCTGCATGCGCAGGCTATCCGAGTCCGCCTTCACCGCCTTGATCGCCGCCACGATGGTGTTGATCCACGTCCGGGCCTCGAACTCGCCGAGCTCGCGCGACGCAGCAAGCTGACGCGAAGCCTTCACGGACGGTAATTTCGGCATCGTCCTACCCACGCCGAGGGAAGCAATGCGTCACCGTGCAACAGCAACGCTCGTCTTGCTGCAGCTGGTAGTCGGAAGCTCTGCCGCGCAAGTCTCAACTCGCGCCCAGTCCCTCCTCAGGCGAATGACACTCGAGGAAAAGATCGGGCAGCTCAACCTTTCTGCGGGCGTCGGCTTGGGAGGCTTCATCACCGCCGCCGCCGACAGCGACATCACGCACGGTCGTGTTGGGGCGATCCTGTGGCTGGCCAATCCGACAGAGATGAATCGGATGCAGCATCTCGCGGTCGAACAGAGCCGGCTGCACATCCCCCTGCTCTTCGGACTCGACGTGATCCACGGCTATCGCACGCTGTTTCCGATACCCCTCGGCATGGCGTCGTCGTGGGATCCTGCCGTCGAAGAGCAGGCGCAGGCCTTCGCGGCCAGGGAAGCGCGGAGCGCCGGGATCCGCTGGACATTCACGCCGATGGTCGACATCGCGCGCGATGCCCGGTGGGGGCGCATTCAGGAAGGCGCCGGCGAGGACCCCTATCTCGGCGCCGCGATGGCACGCGCCCAGGTGCGCGGATTCCAGGGAGCGAGCCTGGGGCCGAGGAGCGTGGTCGCCTGCGCCAAACACTTCGCGGGATATGGCGCGGCCGAAGGAGGCCGCGACTACGACGCCTCATACGTTCCGGAGGAGCTGATGCGGAACGTCTACCTGGTTCCCTTTCACGCCGCGGTGAAAGAGGGACTCGGCAGCATCATGAGCGCGTACATGGATCTGAATGACGTGCCCGCGAGCGGCAATCGCTGGCTGCTGACCGACGTCCTCCGCAAGGACTGGGGATTCCGCGGTTTCGTCGCGTCGGACGCGTTGGCCATCGCGAGCCTGCAGGTCCACGGATTTGCATCCGATCCTGCCGATGCGGCGTACAAAGCGATCGCCGCGGGCGCCGGGATGGATATGGCGAGCCAGACGTTTCGGAACAATCTGGCCAAGCTGGTCGCAAGCGGAAAAGTCACGGTCGCGCAGATCGACGCCGCGGTCCTGCCGATCCTTGACATCAAGTATCGGATCGGTCTCTTCGATTATCCATACGCGAGCGAGTCCGACGTTGTAACGGATGTCAGCGCTGACGGCCGGGCGCTCGCCCGGAGACTCGGCGCCCGCTCGATGGTGCTACTCAAGAACGACAATCACGTCTTACCGCTATCGAACACGATCCGGAACGTGGCGGTCATCGGGGGCCTGGCCGACTCGCCGGCTGACATGACGGGAGGTCCCACGCCTGCCGGCATCTTCGGTCAAGGCCACGACGCGCCGGCGGTGACCGTCCTCGCGGCCCTGAAGAATCGCCTAGGTCCTGGGGCGCAGATCGCATATGTGCCGGGACCGGCGATGTCGAAAGTGTTTCCGTCGATGTTCGACGCGTTCTTAGGGACGCGACCCGTGCCGCCGCCGACCCCGGCGGAGGTCGCCGATTGGCAGGCGAAGGCGAAAGCCGCAGCAGACCAGGCGGACCTCGTCATCGCGGTCATCGGCGAAACCGCGTTCATGAGCGGCGAAGCCGCTTCGCGCGGTACGCTCGATCTACCGGGGATTCAGGAGCAGTTGGTCGAGGCCGCGGCGGCGGCGGGAAAGCCGCTCGTCGTCATCCTCGAGAACGGCCGGCCGCTCGCCGTCAATTGGATCGCGGAGCACGCGTCCGCCATTCTCGAGTCGTGGTACGCGGGCGTGGAAGGTGGCAACGCGATCGTCGACGTGCTGTTCGGCGACGTAAATCCGGGGGGGAAGCTGCCGCTCAGCTGGCCCCGCTCCGCCGGGCAGGAGCCACTTTACTACAACCACAACCTCACACACGAGCCGGAAAGCGGGCCACGGTTCACGTCGCGGTACTGGGACATAGCCAGCAAGCCGCTGTATCCCTACGGCTATGGACTGAGCTACACAACTTTCCGGTTCGCGAGCCTTCGCCTATCGAAGACTCACATCAAGGCTGGCGACAGCGTCGAGGTGGCTGTGGATGTCACCAACACCGGTGCGGTGCCGGGGGATGCGGTGGCGCAGCTCTACATTCATCAGCGTTCCGGCTCAGCGTCCCGCCCGGTTCGTCAGCTCGAAGGATTTCGCCGAGTGACATTGCAACCGGGCGAGACTCAGACTCTCCGGTTCTCTTTGCGAAAAGACGAACTCCAATTCTGGACTGCCCAGACACAGCGTTGGGTGGTCGAACCCAGCGTCTTTGACGTGTGGGTGGGAGAGGATTCCGCAGCGGAGCTGCACGGGGAGCTCACAATCGAGGCGTGAAGCAGTCTCATGGCCCCGCCTTCACCGTGAGGGTTGCCGTGCCGCTGTGACCTTCGCTGGTCGCAATGATCGACGTGGTACCCACTGCGATCGCGCGGACGAAGCCCGTGGGAAGAATCGTTGCGACACTCGAGTCGCTCAGGGACCACGTAATCGCCCGCCCGAAGACCACGCTCCCGGTCGAGTCCATCAGCGTCGCGCTGAAGGTCGTGGTGTCACCGAGGACGCGGCTGGCCGTGGCGGGTACGACGATGACCGAGTGTACCGGCACCGGGGCTATCGTGACGGCGATCCTGGCGGTGTCCGCGGGCGTGCCGGTGGCTGTCGTGACAACGAACAGATAGTTGCCGGGCTGCGCGGGCGATGTGTACGTAATGTAGTGGACGCCGGCGAGGATGCCGTTGCTGGCAATCGTCCCACCGGTCGTCGACCACTGCAGCGCCACCGCCCCTCCACTGCTATCGATGCCCCGCGAAGTGATGACGACTACCGTGAGCGGCGCAGCTTGGAATGGCAGGAGCGAGACGCGGCCGGGAGCGATCTGGATGCCGTCGACACGAGCAATCACGGGTGAGCTCGAGAGGCTGCAGCCAAGGACGAGCGTTGCGGCAATCGCCGCACCGAGCTTCATCCGCGCGAGTCGACGCGACAGCTTGAACCTGAAATTCATGGCCGTCCCTCCTCCAACAAAAAAGGCCGCCAGCGTGTGAAATCGCTGGCGGCCCGGCGAGCAAGGCGGTCAACCCGCCGTAGCCCCGTGGCTCTGCGTCGCCGTCTTTCGGCGGCTTTGCTCTGAGCAGCACCACGAAAATGGCGGGAGGTGCCGGGACTGGGGCGTGACGGGGGTCACACGCGTGCGGGGGAGGATGTAATCTAGAGGCTCCTGTGACCGCTACCGCCCGCGATCAGAACGCCACCGTCGCCGCCGGTTTCCTCGGCTGGATGCTCGACGCGTTTGACTTCTTTCTGGTCGTGATGACGCTGACCGCCATCGCGAAGGAATTTGGCAAGTCCGACGCCGCAATCGCGCTGTCGCTCACATTGACGCTCGCGTTCCGACCGGTGGGCGCGTTCATCTTTGGCCTGCTCGCCGATCGCTACGGCCGCAAGATCCCGCTGATGGTCGATCTGGTGTTTTATTCGATCGTCGAGGTGCTGTCGGGCCTCGCGCCGAATTACACCACGTTTCTCATCCTGCGCGCCTTGTTCGGGATCGGCATGGGAGCAGAGTGGGGCGTGGGCGCCTCCCTCGTCATGGAGAAGGTGCCGCCGCGGCTGCGCGGCGTGATGTCAGGGCTGCTGCAGCAGGGCTATGCCGCCGGCTATCTGCTCGCGGCGCTCGCGTACCTGCTGGTCTTCCCGCACTGGGGATGGCGGCCGTTGTTCTTCATCGGCGGTTTGCCGGCGCTGCTGGCGCTGTTCGTGCGCGCGCGCGTGCAGGAGTCGGAAGTGTGGCGCGAGACCCGGCACGAGAACTGGTCCCACCTGGGACGGGCGATCGCGAGGAACTGGACGCTCTTCCTTTATCTGACAGGGCTGATGGCGCTGATGAACATGGTCTCGCACGGCACGCAGGACATGTATCCCACGTTTCTCCAGCGGGACTGGAGCTGGGGACCCACGGCGCGCGCCGCGCTGACGGCGTTCTCTCAGGTGGGCGCGCTCGCGGGTGGCGTGATCTGTGGTCTCTATTCCGACCGGTTGGGCCGCCGGCGCACCATTGGCCTGGCGCTCGTGGGAGCGCTGCTGGCGATCCCGATGTGGGCATTCGCGCCCGCCACGCCGCTGCTCGTGCTCGGCGCTTTCGTGATGCAGTTCTTCGTGCAGGGTGCCTGGGGAGTGATTCCGGCACACATCAACGAGCTCGCGCCGGACGGCGTGCGGGGCTTCCTACCGGGCTTCGCCTACCAGTGCGGCGTGGCGATCGCGAGCCAAATCCCCCACGTGCAGGCGTTGTTCGCCGCGCATACGAGCTACGCGCAGACCATGGCGCTCTCGGCGGCGCTCGTGTTCATCGTGTGCGCAGTGGTGGCGATGCTGGGTCCCGAGCGGCGGGGAGTGGCGTTTGGCAGGCAATGAACATCAGCGCGTTCCCACAATCGCTTTCGGAATCATGACGTGGACGCCGACGTTGCCGTCGACCAGCTCGGTGATGCGCACGTCGCAGGCTACGCTCACCAGGCGATACGCTTCCATCTTGGACCAGCCGAGGTACCCGGCGACGAAGTCGATCGCCTGCTGCACGGCGATCTGCGTGGCTTTCGTCAGATCTTTGTCCATCCCCATCGCGATGAAGTGTGTCGGCGTCTCAGCGCGCGGCCAGGCGAGGTGCAGGTCCTTGCGCGCGATGAGCTGCAACCGGCCGGTGAGCGAGGTTTCGATGGCCGTCTGGTCTACTTCGCCATCGCCCTGCGCCGCGTGCCCGTCGCCGATTTCGAATAGTGCGCCGGCGGTGTGGACTGGAATGAACAGCGTCGTGCCCGCAACCAGCTCTTTGTTGTCCATGTTTCCCGCGTGGATCCCGGGCGGGTTGCTGCTCACCCGGCCCGAATCGCGCGGCGGCGCGACCCCCATGCTGCCGAAGAAGGGATGCAGCGGGATGTCCATCCCCGGCGCGAACCGGGCGACCATACGGCCGCGGTCGAGCGGGATGATGCGCGTCGTGTGCGTGCTGTCACAGTTGCTTCGCACGAATCCCGCGCAGCCGTTGTAGCCGTACGGGAGCGCGAGATCGATGCGGAGGATGCGCACTTCGAGCACGTCCCCCGAATCCGCTCCCTCCACGTAGACCGGTCCCGTCAAAATGTGTCCGCCGGGGCCGCGGTCGGTGACCTGCGCGACGATGTCGCGCAGCGATTGCTGCACGTCGGCCGGCGCCACGCCCGCGGCCTCGAGTCGATCGGGACGATTGGTGATGAGCGTCTCAACTTCGATCGTGTCGCCCGAGGCAATGCGAAGCACCGGCGCCGCGGCGGCGCTGTAGTAGCCGTACGCGACGGTCCGTGGCGTTGCGGGGAGACGGTGGAAATGCTGGGCGGCGAGCGGCTGCGTCGAGAGGCCGGCGAGGATGAGCGCTGCGATGTCGATCTCAACTCGAAACAGTCTCATGTTGCCCGCCATGATCTGTCCGCTTGCAAGACGTGTCAACCACCCACATAGGAGGGGGAGGTGTATCTCGATGTGGCGGGGCGTTCCACGACGGCCCGTTGCTGAAGAGCGGCCGCCCCGCGAGCACGGCAAGACGAGGCGGCCGCCCCGCTATTTACGGCTGGTTCAGGTAGAATCGAATCTGCAACAGTTTCAGCCCGTTGTTGTCGTACTGCCAAAAGAAGCCCTCGAGGCACGTGGCGAACAGGCTCACCGTAGTGCTGCCGCAGGCGAGCGCGACGGCACTCCCATCGACGAGCTCGATCGTGGTGAGGGCGGGAGTAACGTTCTTGAAGCTGCTCTTGCCCGTACCACGGACGAACACCTCATGCAGGGTGGAGCAGATGGTCCCTGCGTCGGGCACGAGCGGGGAATCGGTGGCGCAGGTCGTGATCTTGGCCTGTCCACCGGGCGTGCCGAGCGCGCGCGCCCAGACGGTGTAGGTCCCGGGGGCGGGAAGCTGGAACGAAGCTTCCCCGTCGGTCCCGTTCTTGTCGAGCACCTGAAAGAGGCCCAATTCGGTGCTTTGACTGAGGAGAATCTTTGTCGTCACGGCAGCGCCGTCCTTCGACCCCAGGTCCACGAAGATGACGTTGCCGCTTCCCTGATCCATGTTCGGGTTCTTGTCGTGCGAGACGCCGATAATGTTGAGACTGAAATGCGGGCCGCTGGGAGCTCCGTTGCCGGTCTGGGCGCTGCCCATTGCGGGCATCATGACAACGAGCGTAGCCGCCAGGTACAGCTTGGTACGCATGCGACCTCCGGTGTGTTCGGTGGCAGTGGGTCGCCGGCGGTCCAAAACGTGAAAAAACCGCCAGCGATGGTTCGCTGGCGGCCCGGCGGGCGATGGCGGACATCGTCCGCGGTAGCCCCGTAGCTCTGCGTCACCGCCTTTCGGCGGATTTGCTCTGAGCAGCGATATGGCCTCGCGGCGGGGCGCAGTCATTAGCGAGGTCGCGACAGTAGCCAGCAAGCCTTATGCCTTGACCGTCGCGGATCCCCTGGCTGGAGTGTAATGCGCCACGTGGTCGACACACTTAGCGAGTCCGCGAGGCGCGTGGGCGAAACTTTTGGTCACGTGACAGTGTCGTGCACGATGCGCATGCAGTAGCCTTTTGCAAGACAGCGCTGCCTTGAACACGCTTGTCGCGTCGATATCTTGGCTCACCACATGCGTGACATCCGTGTAGCGACGGTCCAGTTCCAGCCTGCCGCCAGCGACAAGACCTACAACCTCGGCCGCATCCGGCACTTCGTGATGGAGGCCGCGCGCGCGAGCGTGGAGATCATCGCATTCCCGGAGATGTGCCTCACGGGATACTGGCACGTGCGCAAGCTCTCACGCGCGGCGTTCGAAGCGCTAGCGGAGCCTGTCGCCGATGGGCCGAGTGCACGGGAGCTATTGCAACTGTCCCGCGAGCACCGGATGACCGTGGGTGCAGGGTTACTCGAGTGCGGGCCCGACGGCAGCGTGTACAACGCGTATGTCGTCGCCATGCCGGATGGGACGCGGGCAGTCCATCGCAAGCTCCACGTCTTCGAACACCCGAACATTTGCGCCGGGGACCGCTACACCGTGTTCGACACGCCGCACGGCTGCCGCGTGGGCGTGCTGATCTGTTACGACAACAACATCGTCGAGAACGCTCGCGCCACGGCGCTGCTGGGCGCCGAGATCCTGCTCGCGCCGCACCAGACGGGGGGGTGCAACTCGGTGAGTCCACGTGGCATGAAGCCGATCGATCCCGCCGTCTGGGCCCGTCGAGCTGAAAACCCCGCGGCGTGCCAGGCGGAGCTGTGCGGGCCGAAAGGACGCGGCTGGCTCATGCGCTGGCTGCCGAGCCGGGCGCACGACAACGGCATGTTTCTGCTGTTCAGCAACGGCATCGGCCCGGACGACGATGAGATCCGCACTGGCAACGCCATGGTGCTCGACCCCTATGGTGAGGTCATCGCGGAGTCGCGGGCGTTGGGTGACGACATGGTGGTAGCGGATCTCGACGCGTCGCTCCTGCCGACGTCATCAGGCAGGCGCTGGCTGCGGGCGCGCCGGCCTGAGTTGTATGAGTCGCTGGCGCGGCCGACGGGCCAGGAGTTGGAGACTCGGCGGGTGCGGTTCGCCGAGTGAGCCTACTGCGGTGAGGCATAGGGCTCAGCTCCCCGAATCCAGATGCCAGCCGGTGTTCTGCCAGACGCCGTTGCGCCACACGAACACCTCGGTGGCCCGGCCGCGCCGCACCATTTTCCGCCCGTTTTGTTCCAGCTCCAGCTCGTACTGCGAGTACAAGACCGCGCAGTCCCCAAAAACCTGCTTTTCTGTCTTGGGGAATGTGACCCGCACGAGCTTGGCGCCGCTCTTTGCAAACTCCCGAGCCCCCGCGAGCACCGCGGCCCGGTCCTGCCACGTCGAGTCGCCGTTGTTGATCGCCACGACTTCCCGGGCAAGCAGTTGCCCCAGCCGGCTTGTGTCATTCGTGAACCACGCCCACCAGATCGCTTCCCGGTCGCTCAGCAGGCGGGCCATCCGCGCATCGTCGCGCGGAAAATCCTTGGCGGCACACGCGGCAGTGATCACGAGCAGGAGTCCCACGACACCGGCGCTGAGGAATCGACGCTCCGACTTTGCTGTCATCGAATACACAAACCCTCCTCGGTTTGAGTTCAGGGAATCCTAGATCTATTTGAGCCTCGCTCCCACGAGTCCCGCCACCGCCCCAAGTGTCGTCTGCGCCGCGTTCAACCCCAGGCGGAAATCCGTGTCGCTGTAGGTCGCGTAACGGTCCGTCGGCTGGTGCCAGTTGGGATCCCACCCCGCACCGATCTGCGCGCCGCGCTCGTTCTCCCGCAGGCTGATCGCCGCCACGAGATCCTGGAACGGCCCCGAATCGGTGTTCGTCATGTGCGGCCCGACGCTGGCCGGATAATCGGTCGCGTACTTCTCGTTCGCGGTGTGAAACACCCACGCCAGCCGCTGCGCCGCGTCGGCGAATTTCGAAGTCGACTGGAACTCGATGTTCACATCGGCCTCGGGCCGCTGCTCGGGACTGAGCGTGCCATCCGCGCGCGGCATGCCGTGATCGAACAGCATCATGTCGTGCTGGATCATGCCAAGCCACGTCGGCTCGGGGTACTTGCCCGATCCCGGCGGATCTTCCTTGCCCTGCAGCGCCTGCCGCTGCTCCACATAGGCGCGGGCGCCGTTCAGGCCCGTCTCTTCATTATTCCACAGCGCGAAGCGAATCGACCGGTCGGTCGTCACGTCGGGCGCCGAGAAGATGCGGGCGAGCTCGAGCACGAGGGCGGTGCCGGAGCCGTCGTCGTTCGCGGCCTCGCCCCAGCCGATCCCGTCCATGTGCCCGCCCACGATGTACATCTCGTTCGGATGCGTGGCGCCGATCTTGGTGCAGTAGACCTCCTGGCGCTGTCCCGGCGTGCTCGCCTCGGCGTCGAGCGCCCGGAGCCTGGCATCGGGCTGACGCAGCGAGTCGGTGTTGACACCGCTGCGCGCACGCATGCCGCGATAGCGGCCGCCGCCCGCCGCGCGCGTCGTATCGCGCGGGGCCCTAGGCCCCTGCGACGCCTGCGGCGGCGGGTACTCGTAGCTGAGCCGCGAGACGTCGCTGCAGCCGTAACTCCGGAGCTGCTGTTCGATCCAGTCGACGGCGGCGCGGTTTCGTGCCGTGCCCTGGCGGCGGTCACCGAACTGGGTGAGGCCTTTAATCGTCGCCTTGTAATGCTCGAGATCGAGACGCGTGACGAGACGGGCGACGGGATCGGATGCCGTCCCGGTGGAGTCCTGGGCGGCAACAGGAGACCCGGCAACGATCAGGATCACGATGGAGAGATGCGTTCTGAGCATGGTTACGAATCCTCCTCTGCATGTACGCTACACTAATTGCCATCGTTCGCCGCTCGGGCATATTGGGGCATGCTCCGCCCATCCGGTCGCGTGTCTCTGCTCGCGCTCGCCGCGACCATCTCCGGATGTGGGAGTGACAAAACGCCGACGCAGCTACAACCTCCGCCACCGCCGGTGACCTTTCTGACATTCGGTACGGTGAGCCCCGGAGACGCGCACACCTGCGGGATCACCACCGACGGCACGAGCTACTGCTGGGGCGATAACTCCGACGGCCAGCTCGGCAACGCGACGGCGAGCGATTGGTTGACACCGGCGAAAGTCTCGGGCGGGCTCAGCTTCATTACGCTGGACGCCGGTTCCCGTCACACGTGCGCCGTCACGACCGTGGGGGCACCCTACTGTTGGGGCCATAACGCCGAAGGCGAGCTCGGCGATGGCACGACTACCGATCACGCAACGCCCACCGCCGCCCGCGGCGGGCTCGAGCTGGTTGCCGTGAGCGCTTCGTCCACTCACACCTGCGGGCTCACGACGCGGGGCGCGATCTATTGCTGGGGCAACAACTCGTACGGCCAGCTGGGCGACTCAACCACGACCCAGCGATCAAGCCCGGTCCCAGTCGCCGGCGGACTCAGATTCGCCGCGGTGAGCACCGGGTACTTGCACACCTGCGGCATCACCGTCGGAGGCACGGCCTACTGCTGGGGCTACAACTTCGATGGTCAGCTCGGCGACGGGACCACGACCGATCGGTCGAGTCCAGTCGCGGTCCTCGGCGGGCTCACTATCGTTGCGGTGCGCTCCGGTTACTTACACACCTGCGGCATCACGGCAGACAGCGCTGCCTACTGCTGGGGCGACAATCGCAGCGGCCAGCTCGGCGACGGCACCACGATCAATCAAACGAGCCCCGTGGCGGTGCAGAGCGGGCTCAAGTTCGAACTGGTGAGCGCGGGTTACGCGTCCAGCTGCGGCGTCACGAACGCAGGCACGGCATATTGCTGGGGCCGCAACTCACGTGGCGAGCTTGGCAACGGCACGACCACCGATCGGCTGACGCCGACGCCCGTGCAATCGTCTGCCCTTGGCAGGGGCGCCCTGACCGTCATCACGTTGAACACCGGGGGTGGTCACACCTGCCTGATCACGAGCGACGCCGCCGCCTACTGCTGGGGCCTCAACGGGAATGGCCAGCTCGGCGACGGGACGACGACCGACCGTTCGACGCCGGTGCGCGTGGCTCCGTAGGGAACGGCTACTTCCTCAGATAAGCGTCGGTCTTCTTGAGCCAGTCCTCGCGCGGCGGATAGAACACATCGACGTCGAGCGTATCCTCCAGCGCGTGAGCCTCGTGGGGGACGTTGCCCGGCAGATGGAGCACCTCGCCCGCGCGCACCACGATCTCCTCGGCGCCATCGTCGCCCACGAAGAACTGCAGCGCACCTTCCAGGATGTAGGTGAGCTGCTCGTTCATGTGCGAGTGCTTGGGGACGACGCAGCCCTTCTTGAGGTAGACGTGCGCGAGCATTAGCTGGTCACCGGTGATCAGGCGACGCGAGAGCTTCTCGTGCAACTCCTCGCGGGGCATATCGTCCCAGCGATACCAGGTGGCGGCTCGTTTGGCGCCCACGACGTTCTCCGCGACGGAAGGAAGCGACAACGCTACCGTCTAACAGATTCAGCGTCAAAACGGCGAAGCGCGTTGCTAGGTTGACGCGGCGTTCTCACGCGTGCATGCCGGACACGGACATATCCCGCGCAAGTAGTCGTACGAATACAGGCCCGCGGCGTGCCCGTCGCTCCACTCGAACTCGATCGCGTACCCCCCCACGGCGCGGATCGCCAGGGGGTGCACGCCCTCGTCGGCCACGACGTCCGCCACCGCGACGCACACCGCGCAGCAACACCGGACTCGCAGATACCGCGCCGGATAGACGACGTCGTGTCCGTCGCTCCAGCGAATGCGGACGTCCGACTCGTTGGCGCGCGTGATCTCGAGCGGCAGCGGCTTCCCCATGCAAGCTCAACCCGTCGGCCGGCGACCGAGCTGCTCACTCGCCCACAGACCTGCCAGCACCGAAGTCTCGGCGGTGGGACCCTCGAAGCGGTTCACCAGAATGGCCGCCCGGCCATCGCGGTTCACGGCGACGAGATGGAGAATCGAGATGACACCCTCCGCTGGCCGATACTTGAGGCGAAGCTGGGCACCGCCCGACTCGCCCCCCGAGTCGAGCGCGATCGCAGCTCCGGCACGGCCGTTGTACTGATCCACCCAGGCCTGCAATACATCCATCGCGTCCTTCTGCATCCCGCTCCCCCCTTCCCTTCCTATTGACTCGCAAAAGCGGCTTGAATCAGGGCCGCCCCACCGGCCTCGACCAGTCGCGCCCGGATCTGCCCGCCGGCAACCCGATCGACGACTTCTACGGTATGGGCAGGAAGCCACGCCGGGTAATGGCCGGGGGGTCCGTACCCTCCGGTGTCGTAGGCCTTCCGCCCGTCAATAACGCGGAGAAGTGCCACGCCGGCCTGTTGGGCGGCCGCCACAGCCTCGTCCTGGAAACCCCCAGTGGTGACGAGAATGCCGATCTCGGCCCGCGCGTCTCGCAGCCGCGACTTGAAGGCATCCACGACGTCCCGCTCCACGGCCTCCTCCTGCCGACGGCACGCGATGAGCGCTCTTTTATGCCACGACGCGCGGGTCAGTGGCGCCGTCAACTCCAGAACGAAACCCCGCTGCGGCTCGGGCAGCTCGCTGCGCCGGTGTAGGCGCACATCGCCGACTTCGAAACCGGCCTTGCGCAGCTCTCGGACGACGAGGATCTGAAAGTACTCCGGTGTCACTTTCGGCAACTCGCCCATTACCCCTCCAGCCCCCTCCCCCCCAAATGCTACCGGGGTTGCGGCGTCGCGGAAGCTCTGTAAAATCAAAGTGTCGCTCTGTCCCTTTGTTGCGCCCAAGGGAGGAGGATCCCCCCAATGCAGGTCAGTCGACGCGAGTTCATCCGAGTCACCGCCGGCGCGGGCGCCGGCACCGCAATCGGCGGTCTCGTCGGATTGGGCGTGACGCTCGCCCCCGCCCGAGCGGCGGCGCAGGAGCTGCGCCTCAACAACGCGAAGGCTGTGCCGAGCATTTGTCCGTTCTGTTCGGTCGGCTGCGCGACCCTCGTGCACGTGAAGAACGACCGCATCGTCAACATCGAAGGCGATCCACGCAGCCCGCACAACGAGGGTACCCTCTGCCCCAAGGGCGCCGCGATTTACCAGCTCCATGTCAACCCGAACCGCCAGACGAAGGTCCTCCACCGCAAGCCAGGGGCGGGCAACTGGGAGGTCGTCGAGCTCGAGTGGGCGATGGACCGCGTCGCGGAGCTGATCAAGAAGACGCGCGACGAGACCTTCATCGAGAAGCTGCCGAACGGGAAAGCGGTCAACATGACGCCGGCGATCTTCGCGCTCGGCGGCGCGACACTCGACAACGAATTCAACCACGTCTGCCAAAAATTCTGGCGCGGCCTCGGCGTCGTCGCCATCGAGAACCAGGCCAGGATATGACACAGCTCTAGCGTCCCCGGTCTGGGGACACGGTTCGGTCGTGGCGCGGCGACGCTGTATCCGCGCAACCTCGAGCACACCGACTGCTTCGTGATCATGGGCTCCAACATGGCGGAGTGCCACCCCGTGGCGTTCCGCTGGCCCATGAAGGCCAAGCTGAATGGCGCGAAGCTGATCCACATCGATCCGCGGTTCACCCGCACCAGCGCCGTGGCGGACCTGCACGTGCCGATCCGCGCCGGATCCGACATTGCGTTCCTGGGTGGCCTCATCAACTACGTGATCAACAGCCGCCGCTGGAACTCGGACCCGTTCTTCAGGGAATTCGTGGTCAACTACACCAACGCGGCGACGATCATCAACCAGGACTTCAAGGACACCGAAGAGCTGGAGGGCGTGTTCTCCGGTCTCGCCTCCTTCACCGAGCCGCCGGCGTGGCCGTACAACGGGTTCCAGGGACGCTACGACAACGCGTCGTGGCAGTACGAGCGCGACCCGAAGCCAGCCGGTCCCAAGACCGAAGATCTGATCGCGCGGCGGGCGGGGCCGCCGTTCGACGACCTGGTGCGCTCGCTGAAGCCGGGCCCCGCCCATCGGGACCCGACGCTCCAGAACCCGCGTTGCGTCTTCCAGATCTTGAAGCGGCACTTCAGCCGCTACACACCGGAGATGGTCGAGCAGATCTGCGGCTCGCCGAAAGAAAAATTCCTCCAGGTCGCCGAAGCGCTGCTCGCGAACTCAGGGCGCGACCACACCAGCGCGTTCGCCTACGCGGTCGCATGGACCCAGCACACGTACGGCGTGCAGATGATCAGTTGCTGCGCGCTGCTGCAGCTGCTCCTGGGCAACGTGGGTCGCCCGGGCGCGGGCGTGATGGCGCTGCGGGGCCACGCGGCGATCCAAGGCTCGACCGACGTGCCCACGCTGTACCACTCGATCCACGGCTACCTGAACGCGCCATCGGCGCTGCGGCCGCACGAGTCGCTGCGCGCGTACATGGCGGCCGAGACGGCGCCGACGAGCTACTACGGCAATCTGCCCAAGTTCCTCGTCTCCTACCTGAAGTCGGTGTACGGCGCCGCAGCGACAGCGGACAACGACTTCGGCTACGACTGGCACCCCAAGATCCTCGGCGATCATTCCCACATGGCGATGTTCGCAGCCATGGCCGAGGGCAAGGTCAAGGGGATGTGCTGCGTCGGGCAGAATCCCGCCACCTCGCTCAACGGCACGGCCACGCGCCGCGCGCTCCGCGAGCTCGACTGGCTCGTCGTCAAGGACAACTGGCTCACGGAAACCGCGACGTACTGGTACCAGGCGCCGGAGGTGAAGGACGGCAAGGTGAGCATCGGCGATATCAAAACGGAGATCTTCTTCTTCCCGTCCACACAGATCGCGGAGTACGACGGCAGCTTCACCAATACGCAGCGGATGCTGCAGTGGCACTCCAAGGCCGTCGCCGCGCCCGGGGACTGCCGCACCGACACGTGGTTTTACCACAACCTCGCGAAGCGCATGAAGAAGGCGTACGCCGGCAGCCCGGCGCCCAGAGACCAGGGCTGGAACAATGTGCTGTGGGATTTCGATCCCGACCCCGGCGTGAAGGCGATTTATCCGGGAGAGCCCGACGCCCTGAAGATCCTGCGTGAAATCAACGGCTACATGACCGCCGACCCGAAGCAGCAGCTGCCTGGCTTCGCGGCGCTGAAGGATGACGGCTCGACGACCTGCGCGTCGTGGATCTATTGTGGCTGCTACCCGGCGCCCGACCAAAACATGACGGCTCGCCGCGAGCCCGATCCACCGGGCGTGCCCGGTGCACATCTCAAGTGGGGCTGGGCGTGGCCCGCCAACCGGCGCGTGATGTACAACCGCGCATCGGCCGACCTGCGCGGCAATCCCTGGAGCGAGCGCAAGCGCTGGGTCTGGTGGGATGCGACGTTCGTCAATCCGCCCGACCCGAAGACGCGCGTCGCTCCGCCGCGCGGGAAGTGGGTCGGCTACGACGTGCCGGACTTCGGTGCCACCAAAGCCCCGGACGCGAAACCGAAACCCGATGGCATCGCGCTCGATGCGTTGTCGGGCACCGATGCCTTCATCATGCGCGGCGACGGCAGGGGCTGGCTGTTTGTGCCCACGGGATTATTGGACGGTCCGCTGCCCACGCATTACGAGCCGCACGAGTCGCCCGTGCAAAACATGCTGTACCCCAAACATCAGATGAGTCCGGTACACAAGGTCTGGTCCGGCGGCAAACCCTGGAATCCGCTGGCGAGTGTCGGCGACCCGAAGTACCCGCACGTCATCACGACGTACCGGCTCACGGAGATGTACCTCGCCGGCGCGATGAGTCGCTGGCTGCCATGGCTCTCCGAGCTGCAGCCCGAGCTGTTCATCGAGATGGGCAAGGGGCTCGCAGCGGAGAAGGGCATCCGGAATCTCGACTGGGTAATCGTCTCGAGCCCACGCGGACACATTCGCGCGAAGGCCCTCGTGACGGATCGCATCGGCGTGATGCGGATCGCCGGGAAGACGATCCATCACGTCGGCATGCCGTGGCACTGGGGCTGGAGCGGCTTGTCGACGGGCGACGTCGTCAATGACCTGACGTCCTGGGTCGGCGATCCCAACGTGTCGATCCACGAAGGCAAAGCCTTCGTGTGCAACGTGGAGAAAGCCTGATATGCCAGAGGCCATGGGATTCTTCACCGACACGACGATTTGCATCGGCTGCAAAGCGTGCGAAGTCGCGTGCAAGAATTGGAATCAGCTCCCCGCCGAGAACGGCGGCGTCAAGCAGTTGAGCGGCGACAGCTACGACAACACGGTGCGACTCTCGGGCGTCAACTGGCGTCACGTCAAGTTCATCGAGCAGTTCGAAGGCCCGTACAACGGGCGCTGGCTGATGATGAGCGACGTGTGCAAGCATTGCGTGCAGGCGGGCTGTCTCGAGGTCTGCCCCACCGGCGCCATCATCCGCACCGAGTTCGACACCGTCGTGATCCAGTCGGACGTGTGCAACGGCTGCCGCGCCTGCATCGCCGCCTGCCCCTTCGGTGTGATCGACATGAACCCAGCCGCGGGGACGGCGCAGAAGTGCACGCTTTGCTATGACCGGATGCAGGTGGGACTCGAGCCGGCGTGCGCGAAGGCCTGCCCCACCGATTCGATCCAGTTCGGGCCCATCACCGAGCTGCGCACCCGCGCGCAAAAGCGCGTCGACCAGCTCAAGGCGCAAGGCGAGAAGCGCGCGCGCTTGTACGGCGATGATCCAAATGGCCCGCTCGGCGGCCTCAACTCGTTCTACCTCCTCGTGGACGAGCCGGAGGTCTACGGCCTGCCCAAAGATCCGAAGCTTCCCAGCCGGAACCTGCAACGCAGTGGCACCCTCGCGGCCGCGAGCGGCGCGGTGCTCGGACTACTGGCGCTCGTCGGCCTACGCAAACGGCGCATGGATGAGATCGGTGCCGGAGGAGAGGGGAGCCAGAACTAATGTCCGACACCTTCTTCACGGCATCGCCGCACTGGACCTGGTTCATCATCCCCTACTTTTTCGTGGGCGGCATCGCCGGGGGAGCCTACTTCATCGCCGCCCTGCTGCAGTGGTTCGGGCGGCCCGTGGATCGGCCGGTGATTCGCACGGGGTATAGCATCGCGTTTTGGGGCGCCATCATTTCCGGAGCGCTGCTGACGTTCGACCTCGGGCGTCCGCTCCGGTTTTGGCATATGCTGTTTCAGTCGGAGAACTTCCCGAGCCTGATGTTCAAGAGCTGGTCGCCGATTTCGTTCGGAGCGTGGGCGATCCTGTTGTTCGCCGCGTGCGCCGGCCTCTCGATGATCGGCGCGTGGTCCGAGGAAGGTCGGATTCGCGCGCCCGGCGCGAAGTTCCTGCAGAGCGGTACGGTACTCGCGAAACTGATCGCCGCCCTTGGTGGACTCTTCGGATTCTTCGTGGCCGGCTATACGGGGGTCCTGCTGTCGGTCACCAACCGGCCGATCTGGGCCGACAGCCCATGGCTTGGCGCGCTGTTTCTCGCGTCAGGGGCGTCGACGGGCGCGGCGGCGCTGATGCTCTTCGGCCGCCGGCGCGGTGCGTCCGAAAGCTCGATCCGGTGGCTCGCATCATTCGACGCCCAGGCGCTCATCGTCGAGCTGGTGATCCTGATCGCCTTCATCGCGTCGCTGTGGCCGATCAGACAGGTGTGGATCAGCTTCTGGGGATTCCTGCTCCTCGTCGGTGTCGTGGCGGCTGGCATCCTGTGGCCACTGCGGCTCCACTTCAAACCGGCCGTCGGCGGTGAATTTCGCAGCCACGCTGGGATCGTCCTGCTCGGCGGGTTCCTCCTCCGTGTCGTCGTGCTGCTCGCCTCCAACTCCATTGCCGTGCACCACGTCGCCTCCGGTGGGGGTTGATACCGTGAGAGCATGGTGGGGGATTGCGCTTGTCGCGGTCGCGCTCGCCGCGTGCGCGGCGAGTCCCGAGGCATCGCGCTCGCGGGGCGGCGGGCCCGGTGCGGATCCCGGCAACCACGGTACCGTGGTGCAGATACACGCCGGCAACAAGATCTACTACAAGACGCCCTGCAGGACGCCGAAGGTGAAATGCTCTGGCCCACGTCAAGACGCCGGCAGTTAGCCGCAGAGCCGGCGCAGCGCCTGGCGGACGTTCGGCAGAAAAATCCTGAATCCGAAACGTGGCTGGCGTTGGTCGAGGCGGCGCTCGTCGAGAGTCAGGACGCAGTGACATGGGATGCGTCCGTGCCGGCGCCGCTGGACGGCCGTCCCGCCCGCGCCCCCCTGCTGCACGGCGCCGAGCTCGGCGTAGACCGTCGCTCCGCGAAGCGGTTCGTGCACCACCTCGCGCGGCTCGCCGGTCTCGACGGCGCGGCGAACCGCCTCGAGGCGCTCGACCTGCTGGAGGCCGCGATCCGCCAGGATGATGCGCGGATCGATGCGCTCGCGACGGGCGATCCGGCGACGCTGCGCGTCGTGGCGCAAGTCGCCGTCGTGCCGCTGCTCCGCGCATGTGCCCGGACGATCGGCACCGAGGTATCACCCGCCTGGTGGGAGGGCTATTGCCCCCTGTGCGGCGCGTGGCCTACGCTTGCGGAGTTTCGCGGGCTCGAGCGGAAACGCTGGCTCCGGTGCGGGCGCTGCGGCGTGGGTTGGGAGGTGCCGTGGCTGCGCTGCCCATTCTGCGCGGAGACGAGTCACGAGAATCTGGGATACCTGGCGCCTGAAGAGGGAGAGACCGCGCGCAAGGTCGAGGTGTGCGACAGCTGCAAGGGATATGTGAAAGCGGAGCCTACGGTGCGCGAGCTGCCCTGGTGGGGCGTGGTGTTGGACGACGTGGAGACCGTAGCCCTGGACGTCGCCGCTCTGGACCGAGGTTACCACCGCCCCGACCGGCCGGGGTTCGGTGTGGAAGTGAAGATCATCGGCCGCGGGAGCCGGTTGTGGGCGCACTGAATCGCCCGCGCGACGTCTGTCGCGAGCTGCTCAGGGCCCTCGAAGCCTCGGAAGGCCGGCGCAAGCGTCGCAAGCGGGACACGACGCCCGACGTGATCGGCCTCGCCATCAAGCGCGATCTGCTCGACCGCGCCGCCGCCGCCGACCCGGAGCCGGACGAGTTCGAGGCATGGCTGCTCGCGCAGTGCGCGGCCGCCGGACCGGCGGAGGGCGGCATGCGCGCGATGGCGCTGTCGATCTTCGAGGAGTGGCGCTTGGCCCAGGACGGAACGGCGTTTGGGGATTGGCTGGCGCAAGGCGCGCCTTCGGACGACGCGCTGCGCGATGGCTAGCGTCGAGATCCGGAATCTGAGAAAACAGTTCGGTGAGCTGCACGCGGTCGACGGGGTGAACCTGTCGGTCCGCGAAGGGGAGTTGCTCGTGCTGCTCGGCCCCTCGGGCTGCGGCAAGACGACCTTGCTCCGCATGATCGCGGGGCTCGAGCACCCCACGTCGGGCGAGATCTACATCGGCACGACGCGCGTGGACGGGGACGTGCCGCCCCGGGCCCGCGGCATCGCCATGGTATTCCAGAGCTACGCGCTGTATCCGCACCGCACCGTCTTCGGCAACATCGCGTTCCCCCTCGAGGCGGCTGGCGATCCCCGCGCCACGATCGCGCAAAAGGTCCGCTGGGCGGCGGATATGTTCGGTATCACCCGCTACCTGGATCGCTATCCGCGGCAGCTCTCGGGCGGCGAGCGGCAGCGCGTGGCGCTGTGCCGCGCCCTGGTACGCGATCCGCAGGTGTTCCTGCTCGACGAGCCGCTCGCGAACCTCGACGCCAAGCTGCGCAACACGGCGCGCGACGAGTTGAAGCGGTTCCAGCGCCAGGTGCAGCGCACGGTCGTGTACGTCACCCACGATCAGGTGGAGGCGATGGGGCTGGGCGACCGGATCGTCGTGATGGATCGGGGGAAGGTGCGGCAGGTGGGGACGCCGCAAGAGGTCTATGAAGACCCGGTCGATACGTTCGTCGCGACCTTCCTGGGTCAGCCGCCGATGAACCTCGTCGACCTCCAAGACGCGCTGCTCGGCTTTCGCCCCGAGCATTTTCTCCCGGTCGCCCACTTCGGCGCGAACGAAGCGCTGCGGAACTTCCCACTGTCGGTGCGCCGCGTCGAGTACCTGGGCTCGGACCGCTACGTGTACGGCAACGTCGCCGGCGCCGGCGCTACGGTGATTGCGAAGCTGCCAGCCATGGTCGCCACGGAGATCACCGAGGGCAGTGAGATGGAGTTCGCGGTGCCGGAACGGGCGCTGTGCTATTTCGACGCCGTCACGGGGGCACGGCAACGACGGTGAAACGCACTCTCGCCGACCGTGAGAACGTCTTGGGCGCCGCCCTGTTGGCGCCAGCGCTCGCCTACGTGCTGCTGCTCGTCGGCGTCCCGTTCGTGCTGGCGATCGCGCTCAGCTTCAGCACGGCCACGGCGGGAAGCCTGAGCTTCAACTGGGTGGGGTGGCACAATTACAGCGTGATCCTCGCGGACCCGATCTTCCGGCGCTCGCTCGCCAACACCGCGATCGTCACGGTCGGCTCGCAGGTGCTCGTCATCGTCCTCGCCACGGCCGCGGCGCAGGTGTTTCGCGCGGCGTTCCGTGGCAAGCGCGCCGCCCGCTTCGTGCTCCTCTTGCCCTGGGCGGTCCCCGTCTCGCTCGCGGCCATCGCCTGGACCTGGATTTTCGATTCGACGTTCAGCGTGATCAACTGGACCCTCAAGGTCGCGGGGCTGCTGCACGGCTGGCTCTACTGGCTGGGGGAACCGGGCCTCGCCCTCACCGCAATCATCATCGTGCAAGCATGGCGCATTTTCCCGTTCGCGACGGTCATCGTGCTCGCCGGCCTCGCGTCCATCCCGCAGGAGGTGGTCGAGGCGGCGATCGTGGATGGCGCAGGGTTCTGGCGCCGGCTCTTCAGGGTCGAGCTGCCGCTGCTCTTGCCCGTGGTTGCGGTTGCGGTCCTGTTCGGCGTGGTGTACACGGCGACGGACCTCGGCGTCGTGTACATCCTGACGGGCGGCGGTCCCGCGAACACCACGCAGGTGCTGCCGACGCTCGCGTTCCAACGCGGAGTGTTGGGGGCAGACCTGGGCCAGGGCGCCGCCATCGCCGTGTTCCTCGTGCCGTTCCTCGTCGTGGTTGCGATCCTGCTGCTGCGCGTGGCCCGCCGCACCGAGGTCGGCGGCGGGGAGCGGCGGTGAAGCGCGTCGCCCTGTACGCGGCGGCGCTGGGTTTCATGGCGTTCGCCGGGTTTCCCTTCTACTGGATGCTGATCACCGCGTTCAAGCAGAACCGCGACCTGTACGTCGGCGCGTTCGACACGCGGCACGTGCCCTGGATTTTCAACGACCCGCCCACCCTGGATCACGTCCGCCTGCTTTTCAGCCAAACAGGTTTTCTGCGCTGGGTCGGGAACACACTGCTCGTGGTGGCGGCGGTCGTCGTCATCACGCTGGTTGTGGCGGTGCCGGCGGGGTACAGCCTGGCGCGGCTCACGGGCCGCTGGGGTGAGCGGCTGGGAATGGGGATTTTCTTCACCTACCTCGTTCCACCGACGCTCCTCTTCATTCCGTTCTCCCGCGTCGTGGCGCTGCTCGGCCTGCAGAACTCGCTCGGTGCGCTGATCCTGGTGTACCCTACGATCACCATTCCGTTCTGCACCTGGCTCGTGATGGGGTTCATGCGGTCGGTGCCGTGGGACATCGAAGAACAGGCGATGATCGACGGCTACAGCCGGCTGGCCGTAATCTTGCGGGTAGCGCCGCGTCTCATCCTACCGGGCATCTTGACCGTGGTCGTCTTCACGTTCACGTTGGTTATGCAAGAATTCGTGTACGCGCTGACGTTTATCAGCTCGGTCGATCGCATGACCGTCAGCCTGGGCGTCCCTATCGCGCTAGTGCGCGGCGATGTGTACCACTGGGGCTCCCTCATGGCCGCTGCATTGTTCACCAGCATTCCGCTCGCTGTCATTTACAACCTCTTCATCGATCGATTCATTCAGGGCTTCACCATGGGTGCGGTGAAGGGATGAGGTGTCGTTCAAGCAGTCTCACCTGAGGAGGAGATCATGAGAATGCGAGTAGCGCGGTTCTCTGGGATCATCGTCGCGGCGGTCGTGACGCTCGGGAGTGTACGGACCGCGGGCGCCCAGCAAACAGTCAAGGTGGGGGCGGGTGATACCCTCACCATCAGTGGCTTCATCAACGCCACGATCTTCACGAACAGTGGCTTTTTCACATTCGGGAACGGGCAGAATGCCGAATACGCGAACGCCGTGCAGCCCGCGACCGACAAGAGTTACCTGGACGGAGACGTCCGCAACACGCGGCTCAATTTCACCTTCAGCGCAACGCCGGTGCTGGGCAAATGGTCCCCCAGGGCCACGATCGAGGCTGATTTCTTCGGTGCCTTTAACGGCGGCGGGCCACCGTTTGGCGACGAGCAGCCCCAGCTGCGCGTTCGCTTCGCCTACGTGGATTTGACGAATGGCCGTACGACCGTGCGTATCGGGCAGTTCTGGTCTCCGCTGTTTGGGGAGGTGCCGGTGTCCGTGACGCACCTGGCGTTCCCCCTGGGCTATGGTGCGACCGGCATGATCGGTTGGCGCTTCCCCGGTATCTTCGTTTACCACGACCTCAATCCGGGCAAACCGACCACAGCGCAGCTCGTCCTCTCGGCGCAGAAGAACGGCGGCCCCGACGTGGGCGGCGGGATTAGCAGCGGCGCGGCCTCGGCCATGCCACAGCTCGAAGCCCGGCTCAATTTCAGCCATCGCAAGGCCAATGCTAGCTGGAGCGCATACGTCGTCGGTCACGTCGATTGGAAGGACACGACGGCCGTCGGCGTAGCCGGCAACAACCTCACCGGCTCGGGCGTCGAGGCGGGCGGCAACGTGACCTCCGGCAAGTTCACGATCCACGGCAACGTCTACACGGGCAAGGCGATGGGCCAGCAGTTCGCGCACATCAGCCAGCAGGGCAACGTCAAGGGGTGGGGTGTCTGGGTGCAGGGCGGCTACGAATTCACCCCGCATTGGGGCGGTTGGCTCTTCTACGGCACTGACCACCCTGATGCAGCGAAGTCGCCGGGGCTGACGGGTAACTACCGCAGCAAGAACGAGGACATCTCGGGAATGCTGCGGTTCCGCGCCGGGCGCTACCAGCTCGGCGTCGAGTACTTCCGGGCCAACACCACGTGGGCGACGGCGGGTAAGCAGAAGGCCACCCAGGTCGCCATGAGCGTGATGTATACGATTTGAGGAGTCGGGAGTCAGGATCCGGGCGTTAGGGTTCCACCCCTGACTCCCGGCTCCTGACTCCCAGTCCCGCATTTCTACGATATGGAGGGTAGATCCATGACCAGGCGGAAGGGGATGGATCGGCGGCAATTCGTCACCACGGCCGGCGCCGCCGCAGCGGCGGTCGCGCTCGGTCCGACCATCCTGATCAAGCGCGCGCAGAAGACTCTCAAGATCATGCAGTGGAGCCACTTCGTCCCCACCTACGACACCTGGTTCGACAAGTACGCGAAGGACTGGGGCACGCAGAAGGGTGTCGAGGTTACGGTGGACCACATCTCCCTGGCGGACCTGACGACACGCGCCAACGCAGAGGTCGCGGCTCAACAGGGTCACGACCTCTTTCAATTTCTGTCGCCGCCGGGCGCGTTCGAGCCGCAGGTGCTCGACATGGCCGACGTCGTGGCGGATGCCGAGCGCACCCACGGGCCGATCCTCGATCTCTGCAAGCGCGCCACCTACAATCCGGTGACGCGCAAATGGTTCGGCTTCAGCGACAACTACGTCCCCGACCCTGGCGACTACCTGAAGAGCCTGTGGACCGAGATCGGCATGCCGGATGGGCCCAAGACGTGGGAGGACCTCGTGACGGCGGGGCCGCAGATCCACGCCAAGCATCCCGAGATCCAGATCCCAATCGGGATCGGGATGGCGCAGGAGCTCGATACCAACATGGCGACGCGCGCGATGCTGTGGTCGTTCGACGGCTCGATCCAGGACGCCAACGAGAACGTGATCTTGAAGTCGGAGCAGACGCTCGAGGCGCTACGGTTTGGCGTGCGGCTCTACAAGGCGGGGGCGACGCCCGCCGTGCTGAGCTGGAACGCCGCCTCCAATAATCAGGCCCTGAACGCCCGCCAGACCTCGTACATCCTGAACTCGATCTCAGCCTATCGCACCGCGCAAGACAACAAGCTTCCGGTCGCCGACGACATCTTTTTCGTCCCAGCGCTGAAAGGGCCGCGCGGCACCGGGTGGGCGTGCGAGCACGTGATGGGGATCTACGCAATCTGGAAGTTCGCGCAGAGTCCCGATGTAGCGAAACAGTTCCTGCTCGACCTCGTGGCTCATAATCGCGACGCGATCTTGGGGAGCAAGCTCTACAACTTCCCCTCCTTCCCCGGCGCCGTCGCCGACGCCAGCACGCCGCTGGCGCAGAAGCCCGCTGCGGGCAACCGCTGGATGGAGCAGCAGACCTCCAACGACCCGTTCGGCTCGAATCCGCCGACGAAGCTCAAACCCATCGGCACGGCCCTTCAGTGGGCCACGAATATCGGCCATCCGGGCCCGGCGAATCCGGCCGAGAGCGAGGTGTTCGACACATTTGTGCTGCCGACGATGTTCGCCAACGCGGCGACCGGCCGCATGACGCCGGAAGAATCGCTCAACGACACGCATGAGCAGGTGAAGCGGATCTTCGAGAAGTGGCGGGCGAAGGGCCTCGTCGCCGGAGGGGCGGGCGACAAGTAACACGGAACAAGGCCGTACTGACTCGAACATCCTACCCTCGAGGGGTCTATGACCGCGCCTCAGCTGTCGTTCAAGGAACTTCGTCGCGTCGTCATCGCCGCAGCAGTCGGTAACGTCATCGAATGGTACGATTTCTACATCTTCGGCAGTCTCGCTGCCCTCCTCGCCCCAAAATTCTTCGCACAGAGCGCCTCGGGCTCGGACCTTATCAAGTACGTCGGAACCTTCACGGCCGGGTTCCTCGTTCGTCCGTTCGGGGCACTCATCTTTGGGCGCATCGGAGATTTGGTCGGCCGCAAGTACACATTCCTGATCACGCTGAGCGGCATGGGGCTCGCCACCGCACTCATTGGGCTGGTGCCGACCTATGCGCAGATCGGCGCGGCGGCCGGCATCATCCTCCTCGGCCTCCGTCTTGTTCAGGGCCTGTGCCTTGGCGGAGAGTACGGCGGCGCGATCACGTACGTCGCCGAGTACGCGCCCGATGAAAAGCGCGGGTACTACACCGGTTGGCTCCAGACCTCGCCTACGTTGGGCATCGTGGTGTCACTCGTCGTCATCATCGCCACGCGCGAGATCGTCGGGCCCACGGCGTGGCCCGCATGGGGGTGGCGGATCCCGTTCCTCCTCTCTCTGCTCATGATCGCGATCGCGATCTATATCCGACTGCAGCTGCAGGAGACGCCGATCTTCCAGGCCATCAAGGCGAAGGGGCAGACGGCCAAGAATCCCTGGAAAGAGGCGTTCCTCAGCCAGAACATCAAATACGTCCTCATTGCGAGCGCGGTCGTGATCGGGGAGGGGGTCGTGTGGTACAGCGGCCAGTTCTGGGCGCTGTACTTCCTGCAGCAGGTCCGCAAGCCGGACACGCTGTCCCCGGCCATCATCACCGGCGTCGCGCTGCTCATCGCCACGCCGTCGCTCATCTTTTTCGGGTGGCTGTCGGACCGGATCGGCCGGAAGCCGATCATCCTCGGCGGCTTCGCGCTCGCCGCCCTGACGTACTACCCGCTCTACACGGCCCTCGGCCATGCCGCGGACCCGGCGAACACGAATTGGGTGCTGTCGATCCTGATCGTCGCCGTGATGGTGAGTTACGTGGGCATGGTGTACGGGCCAATCGGCGCGTTCCTCGCCGAGTACTTCCCGGCGCGCATCCGCTACACGTCGGTTTCGGTGCCCTATCACATCGGCAACGGGTGGGGGGGGGGCTTGGTCCCAGTGATCACGACCGCCGCTTACCTGAAGGCGGGACTCAGCACGGCGTTGATCTATCCCATCGTCGTGCCGTCCGTCGCCTTCGTTATCGGCCTGCTGTTCATGCCCGAGACGCGGAAGATCAAGATCTGGGAGCCGCAGGTCGCCGGAGCCCCGGGCCGGTAGCCGTCGCCCCCAGGGTCTCGACGAGACAGGGGCCGGGAGCCGAGCTCCCGGCCCCTGTTTTAGCTCAAGCCTTCATTCGACCTGTCCGAACTTCGCGATGTCCTCAGGCAACTCTTCTTGCGTCGTCCTCACGTCTTTGCCCTGTACCATTGTGCGAATCTGTTCTACGACGTCGGGGTTGGCGAGCGTCGTCACGTCGCCGACGTCCCGGCGATTCGAGATCGCGGCGAGCACGCGCCGCATGATCTTCCCCGACCGCGTCTTGGGCATGTCGGGCACGATGTACACGTGCTTCGGCCGCGCGATCTTGCCGATCACTTCTTCGTTGGCCTTGATCACGCGGTTGATGATGTCCTCGCTCGCCTGCACCCCCGGCTTGACCGCGACGTACACTTCCGGCACGCGACCCTTGAGCTCGTCCTGGACAGGCACGACGGCAGCCTCGGCGATTTCCGGGACGGTGAGACAGGCGGACTCGATCTCCTTCGTGCCCAGCCGGTGTCCGGCCACATTGATCACGTCGTCCACCCGGCCGAGAATGCGGAAGTAGCCGTCGGCCGCCTGCAGGGCGCCGTCGCCGCACATGAAGGGCCAGTCGCGCCAGTCCTTGCTCTTGGGGTTTTTGTTGTACTTGCCGAAGTATGTTTTGACGTAGCGGTCGCGGTCGCCCCAGATCGTCTGCATGATGCCCGGCCAGGGATTGCGGATGCAGATGTTGCCCGCTTTGCCCGAACCCTTGGGGACTTCCGCGCCGGTCTCGTCGTAGATGACCGGATGAATGCCCGGCGCGGCGGGGCCGCAACTCCCCGGCTTCATCGCATGCAGCGCCGGCATGGTCGTGGCGAGGAATCCTCCGGTCTCGGTCATCCACCACGTGTCGGTGATGACCGCCTCCCGCTTGCCGACCTCGTCATAATACCAGCGCCACGCCGTGGGCTCGATCGGCTCCCCCACCGTCGTCATCGATTTGAAGTGGTACTTGTATTTGCGCGGCTCTTGCGGCCCGAGTTTGCGCAGCATGCGGATGGCGGTCGGCGCGGTGTGGAAGATGTTCACGCCCAGGCGCTCGGCGATGCGCCAGGGCCGCCCCGCGTCAGGGAAGGTCGGCACGCCTTCGTACATCACGCTCGTCGCCGCATTCGCCAGTGGGCCGTACACGATGTAGGAGTGACCGGTGATCCAGCCGATGTCTGCCATGCACCAGTAGATGTCTTCGGGATGGATGTCGAGCACCCACTTGGACGTGGCCGTGACGTAGGCCAGATAGCCCGCGATGCCGTGCTGTGCGCCCTTGGGCTTCCCCGTCGTGCCGCTCGAGTACATCAAGAACAGCGGGCCTTCGGACGGAAGGGCCACCGGGTCTACCGTCTGACCGCTATGGTTCTTGAGCAGCTCGTTGATGAAGAGATCGCGACCCGGCACGAGCGGCGTCTTGGCGGAATACTTCCCGGGATAGCGCTGCCAGATCAGGACCTTGGCGACGTCCTGACCCAGTTCCTCCGCGGTCCGCACCGCGATGTCGGCATTCGCCTTGTGATCGACCAGCGTGCCGTTGCGCCAGTAGCTGTCCATCGTGATCAGCAGCCGGCTGCCCGAATCCTGAATGCGCGACCCGCACGCCTGGCCGCTGAACCCGCCGAACACCTGCGAGTGGATGACGCCCAGCCGCGCGCACGCCAGCATGGTGATCGGCAGCTCCGGGACCATCGGCATGTGGAGGGTGACGCGGTCTCCGGCCATGAGTCCCAGGCCGCGCAGCAGCGCCGCCACTTCATTCACGCGCTCGTACAGCTCCTGATACGTGATCGATAAGTCCCGTTCGGCTTCCGGCTCGGGCACGAAGATGAACGCGGCCTTGGTGCGGTACCTATCGAGTTGGCGGTCCACGCAGTTGTAGCAGGCGTTGATCTTGCCTCCCGTGAACCACTTCCAGAACGGAGCTTCACTGGTGTCGAGCACCGTGCGGTACGGCTCGAACCACGTCAGCATGTCGGCATACATCTTGAAACAGTCGGGAAACTTGTCGAGTGTGAATTGCTCGAAGATGCGGGGATCGCGCATGTTTGCCTGCGCTTTGAACTGCTCGGAAGGCTGGTAGTACTCTTCCTCCTTCCAGTGCACCGCGATCTGCGCTTCACTAGCCTCGGTCAACTCCTGCTTTTCGATTGTCTTAGCCATCTGATGGTCTCCTGACTGACATCCCGAGCCAGCCTCGGACTCCTCGAAAAGTCGCATCATGTCTAGAGTCCAGCAACCTCCCGCGACGCGAGGGCGATCACTTGAAACGCGGGTGATCGTCGTCGATCTTCGAAGAGTCGCGCCTCGGATGATGCGAAGTCCCAGAGATGAAGGGAGGGACCGGATGCGTACGCTATTCATCGTGACGACAGTGGCCCTGCTGGCGGGATGTGGCGGTCGCAAGACGCCGGTAAAGTGGGACCAGCTCGCGGCGTCGGAGGCCGTGAAGGTGCTGCGCGGCGACAACAGCCCCTACCGAATCATCTACTACCCGCCCGTGGACCTGGCGAGGAAGCCGGGGAGTTAATACGCCGCAGGTCAGCGCTGGCCAGGTGTTGGACGCGCTCCGCGTCATCACGGATCCAGATCTGGGACGCGACATCGTGAGCCTCGGGTTCGTGAAGGACGTCCACGTTTCGGACGGCACGGTCAGGTTCACGATCGAGCTCACGACGCCCGCCTGCCCCGTGCGCGACCGCATGCGGCAGCAGGCACGCGACGCGGTCGCGGCGCTCCCTGGCGTCGGCGGCGTGAACGTCACAATGACGGCACGAGTCCGTGGATCGCCCGGCCCGCTGAAGGAGCAGCTCATCCCATCCGTGAAGAACGTGATCCCGGTGGCGAGCGGCAAAGGCGGCGTCGGGAAGTCCACCGTCGCCGCCAATCTGGCCCTCGCGCTCGCGAGTACGGGCGCGCGCGTGGGGATCATGGACGCGGATGTGTACGGGCCGACCATTCCCACGCTCATGAACGCGCGCACGCTCCCCAAGCCCACCGCGGAGGGCACCGTTCCGGCCGAGCAGTACGGCATCAAGATCATTTCGATGGGATTCTTCCTGCGCGAGGACGACGCCATCATCTGGCGCGGGCCGATGCTTCACAAGACGGTGCAACACTTCCTCGGCAACGTGCTGTGGGGCGAGCTGGACTACCTGATCGTGGACCTGCCGCCTGGGACGGGGGACGTGCAGCTCACGCTGTGTCAGGCCATTCCCCTGACCGGCGCCGCGGTCGTCTCCACGCCGCAGGACGTCGCGCTCAAGGTCGCGCAGAAGGCGATCGCGATGTTCAACCAGCTGAACACGCCCGTGCTCGGCATCATCGAGAACATGGCGTCGTACGTCTGCCCGTCCTGCGGCGCACGCGATGACGTGTTCGGCTCCGGTGGCGCACGCCGTGCCGCCGAGCGACTCGGCGTGCCGTTCCTCGGCGAAATTCCGCTGGCCACCGAGATTCGCCAGCGCTCAGACGCCGGGCGGCCGATCGTGCTCGACACGGAATCCCCGCTCGCGCGGGCGTACCTGACGGTCGCGGAAAACCTCGCCGCGCAGGTCAGCACCCGGAACATGCAGCGGGAACTCACCCCTCTCGTTCAGATCCGATTCTGAAGAGCCCCTCACTGCGCGCACACCTCAAGCCACGTCACAAGCTGTGGCTCAACTGGGATGGCGCGTTCCTCATGGGGCCGCGCTACCTGCGGTTTCTCGATGCCGTCGAACGCACCGGGACGATCCGCGACGCCGGCCGTGAGGTCGGCTGGAGTTACCGCACGTGCTTGAACCGCATGCGCGCGATGGAGCGAGTGCTTGGCGCCAAGGTGCTCGCCACGACGCGCGGCGGCCGCCGGGGCGGCGGCAGCGCCCGGCTCACACCGGTCGCCCGCCAGCTCGCGCGCTTGTTCGCGCGGTGGCGGCGCCGTGCACTCCACTCGAGTGACGCTGCGTTTCGAAACGCTCTGGCACGATAGGCACCACCTTGCCTATCGATTGATCGCGGCGTAGCTTCGCGGCCTGCGCTCCATGCTTACGTCGAAGAAGGCGCTCGTCCTTCTGTGCCTGCTGCCCGGCCTCCGCGCGACGCCGCAGTCGCGCGACGTGGTCGTGGCGAGCACCACCTCGACTCGCGATACCGGCTTACTCGATTCCCTGCTGCCGATTTTCACCGCCCGCACCGGATACCGTGTGCAACTCCTCGCGGTGGGGACCGGGCAAGCGCTGACGATGGGACGGCGCGGCGATGCCGACGTCGTGCTCGTCCACGCGCCCGAGGCCGAGCGCGTCCTGGTCGACTCCGGTTACTTCGTGCGCCGGCGGCTCGTGATGCACAACGAATTCCTGATCGTTGGCCCCGCAGCGGATCCCGCAGGCCTGCGCGGCATGCCGGACGCCGCGGCCGCACTGCTCCGGCTCGCGGAGCGTCGCGCGGTGTTCGTCTCGCGCGCCGATAACTCGGGCACCGAGCAACGCGAGCGGATGCTGTGGCAGAAAGCCGGTCGAATGCAGCCGCATGGAGAACCGTGGTACATCGAGGCCGGCCAGGGAATGGGGGCAACGCTCCAGATGGCAAGCGAGAAGCGGGCCTATACACTCACGGATATCGGCACCTACCTCGCGTGGCAGAGCAAAGTGGAACTCGTGCCGCTGGTCCAAGGCGACCCCGCCCTGTTCAACGTGTATCACGTGCTCGAGCCGAATCCGCGAAACGCGCCGCGCATCAACGTCGCCGGCGGCCGGGCATTCGCCGATTTCATGGTCGACACAGCCACGCAGCGGTTGATCGGGCAATTCGGCACGACGCGATTCGGCCGCCCGCTGTTCATCCCTGACGCCGGGAAGATCGATAAATGGTGACCGCCGGTCTCTTCCTTCTTCTGCAAGCGACTGCGAGCCAGTATCCCCTGGCCCCTTCCCCCGTGCTGGACCTGCGGACCCTGACGCACGAGCTGCGACTCGCCGGATACGTCAGTGCCCGGCAAACGTGGCGGCGAGATACCCTCACGTCGATCATCAACCGCGCCCGCCTGACGGCCCAGGTCATGCCCGCGCCGTTCGCGGCGCTCCGGGTGCAGGCCGATTTCGCGGCCACCGGCTTTGCCCGCGCGGACACGGTGCCCGCGATCCTGCTCACCGACGCCTACATCGAGCTCGCACCGCCGGCTACGATCGGCGCGACGGGCGCACACGCATTGCACCCAGCGCTCGCCGTGGGCCAATTCCGCACACCATTCTCGCTCGAGTTCCTCACCCCGTTTTCCCTCCTTCCGACCGCGAATCGCTCTCAGCCGATCGACCGCCACACCACGCGACGCGACATCGGCATGCTGGGGCAGCTCGCGGTGGGGCATCTGGTGATGTTCACGGGGGCGGTGGTCAATGGCGAGGGCTCGAACCGGCTCACGAACCCGGATGGCCGTGAAATGGCGATCGGACGCCTCACCGTGTTCCCCGTGCCGCGCCTAGCCGTGTCCGCGAAATACCTGGGACAGGGGACCGATCATCGGTGGGGCTACGACGTCCGCTGGATGGATCACGGCGCGCTCGCTGAAGGCGAGTTCCTGGCGCGCCGCGGACCGTTCACCAGCACGACAACCGTCGATGCGAGCGGCGGATACGTGCTCGGCGCCTACCGGATTCGCCCGTGGCTCCAGCCGGTGGTCAAATGGGAACACCTCCGCGACCGGCGTACCACAGGCGTGACGACATCCACGACCTCACTCACCTACACGACGGTCGGCATCAACGTCCTGTCGCGCGGGGAGACCATTCGCGCGCTCGTGGACGGGATCTACAAGTCCGAACCCGCAGTGTTCAGCGGCACGGAGCTCGAGGTTCAGCTCATAGCCATCTTCTGATTCCGGCACCTGCTGAGGAAAATGAAGGGTCGATTTCGGGACAGCTGATTCGACGCATGTGTGAGACCAACTAACAGGACATGCTCACATGGCTACGATGCGCAAGCTCAAGCTGCAGGTGCAGATGAGCGTCGACGGGTTCGTCGCGGGCCCGGAAGGACAACTGGACTGGATGACGCGCAACCTCGACGAGGGGGCGATTGGGCGCATCGTTCAGATCACTGATTCGAGCGATACCATCCTGCTCGGTAGAAAGATGACCGACGGCTTCATCAAGTACTGGGAGGCCGTGCAACCGGACAGCCCCGAATACAGCTTCGCGCGCAAGATGGTGGACACGCCGAAAGTCGTGTTCAGCAAGACGCTGAAGCGTGTCGAGGGAAAGAATGTGCGGGTGGAAACCGGCGACCTGCTTCAGGCGGTGAACCAGTTGAAGGCTCAGCGCGGCAAGGACATCGTCGTGTATGGTGGGGCCACGTTTGTGAGCGAATTGATCGAACACGATCTGATCGACGAGTTCAACATCTTCGTGAACCCGGTCGCGATCGGGCGCGGGTTGCGGATTTTCAAGGACCGGAAGGCGTTGCGGTTGGCCAGCTCGACGGCGTATTCCAGCGGAGTGGTGGTGAATACGTATCAGCCGGTGAGATAAACACAGCAGCTACCGACACACCGGCGCAGCCTCCGGATCCGATGGGTTCGCGGGCGCGATTGGGTTCACCGCCGCGCCCACATAGATCCCACACTTCACCGACGTGTTGGCGTTCGACATGCTCGCTGTCCAGCCACCTTGACGGACCTTGAGCCTGTCGAGCGTGTTCCCGGTCGATGCGCACCACGCCATGCTCCCCGGCGCTGGCGGGGTGTTGCAGTCCGTTTGTTCGGTGTACGCCGTAGAATCGGTGAAGTAGGCCTCCTCCGCAGTCACCATGTTGCGGAGGTCCGACTTCATCGACGCGATGAACGCCTTTTCCTTTGTATTGCTGAACTTCGGAATCGCGATCGCTGCGAGCAGCCCGATGATCAC
>Ga0209161_10000063_pt1 | contig 71117 bp, 54 predicted proteins | sample GraSoiAngelo_155_FD_186169 | JGI IMG/M metagenome (GOLD analysis project Ga0209161, IMG submission 186169) | Grasslands soil microbial communities from the Angelo Coastal Reserve, California, USA - 14_1009_13_30cm (SPAdes) (version 2) | ecosystem: Environmental > Terrestrial > Soil > Grasslands... | reverse complement strand
CGCACGGGTCCACCCGCGTCTCTGTCGACCGGAAGCTCGGCGTATTCTGGGAGCTCTACGGAGTCGATCCCGCGGCTGGCGCCGTGGCGGTGTCGCTCACGGTAGCCCGCCAGGGCACGGGATGGCTGCGTCGCGCCGTCGAGTCCCTGGGGCTCGCGGGGCCGCGGCGCGACGTTCGCCTCGAGTGGCAGGAGGTGCCCCAGGCCGCGCCGATCGCGCCCCGCACGCTCGCGATCGATCTCTCGGGGCTCGCCCCGGGACGCTACCTGCTCGAAGTCGCCGTCACTCCTGCTGGTACGGAGACGGTCACCGCGCGCCGAGAGATCCGGATCGAGCGACGGTGACTGGGCGTTTCAGAACCGCTGGGCGCGCAGCCAACGGGCGAGGCGGACCGCGCCGGGAAGTCTCTTGGCTTGTTGCCGCACGCCGTAGCGAACCCAATACGCGTAGCGGCCGGCCGGTGTGGGCGCGAAGAGCAGCAGCTCGTAGTGCGGACGAACCTCGCGGGCCCAGTCGGCCTTCCAGCGTGACTTGTCGGCCATGAGGTCCAGCATCTCCATGCCATGCTCCAGTCCATAGCGGATTACTCGCGAGGTCAGCAACAGGCCGGGTGCATACTTGGAGTAAGTCTGATCATATCCCGTCTTCAGCGCGAAGATGTTGTGCCCGGAAACACGCAGCACGTAGGCCGCGACAGGGTCGCCACACACGCTGAGGATGGGAATCCACACCTCCGCTCGGTCCACCAAGCCGTCGTAGAACCGCTTCACCTGCGAGCGCTGCGTCACTGCCGTGCCGCTCCGCCCCTTCCACCCGCTCGCTTCGAGCCGATAGAACACTTCCAGCGCCTGCTTCAGCTGCGTCCCAGTTGTCACGACCTCGAAGCGGACGTCGCCGAGCTCGCCCAGCCGCCGCTCGGCTCTCCGCAGGTTGCGCTTGAACCTTCGTGACAGGCCGTCGTCCCATTGCGTCTTCGGGGACAGAGAGCGCCAGGGCGTCAGGAAGGTCGGCTGCACCAGGCAGCGCCACCCCAGGTCCTCGGCGACCGTGAGGGCGGCCGTGAGGGTCGGCGAGCCTTCCGGCACGTGCTCGATCCGGATGACGTCGCCACCCCCGGATTGGCACAGCGCCCGCCAGAGCTGCTCCTGGATGTCGACCCGCCCCTTCCACGACAGGAAGGCGTAGCGGAACGATTCAGCGTTCGTCCGGGATTGCAGGATGGTGAAGCGGCGCCCCCCCCACCGCTCGACCAGGCGCTGCAACGCGGCAAGCCCGACGAGACGTCGCCCGTCCCGTGCACACATCAGCACCGGCTCCTGAGGGGCGAAGGCTTCCGTCCACGAGAGTATCCAGTGTGGGTCGACGAAGGGACCGCTGAACGGCCCCTGCGAAGCCAGCAGGCGCCAGCGGGCATAGTCGCCGCTCGACAACCCGGCCGCCGTCGTCAGCGCGGTGTCCCACTCGCGCGTCTGAGGCCCACTGTCCCTCGGCTGACTTGCCAGTGCAGTAAGCATGTTGCCCTCCGTTCTGGGCGCTGCGTCGGCTCCACAGTTCGTTTTTGCTACAAACCTTGGGCCAGTGGCCGTGGAGGGCGGGCTGAGGCAGAGTGTGGCGCCGTAGCAACAGAGTCGTTCGAGGGCTCCTAGGGGTTTGTGGCGCCCGCCTGCTCCGCATAGACCGCGCGCGCTTGGGCGAGGAGCCCCAACACATGGTCCCGCTCCTCCGGTGTGTTCCACGCGTCGTGCGCCTGCGCCGCCTGGTCCAGCCGGTCGATCCAGCGCACAAAGAAATCGGCATCTTCCCGCGAGCGTACCGGCTCCCGCCCGACCCGCACGTAGATTGGGCCCGTCGAGCCGAACGGGTACAGGTCGAGGATGGGCAACGCCGGCCGGTCGCTCCACGCTCGCAGCACGTACCAGCCGCTTCGCGCGACGGGGATGGACACCGTGTCGCTCGCGCTGGTGTGGTCACCCCTGAGCGGGATCGTCGCGACCACGCTGCCGTTGCCGATGACCTCGAGGTGATCGATCGGAACGCTCGATCGGAGACCAACGCGAGCGGTGAGCCGCCCGGCTGCGGGCAACCGGATCTCGTCTCCGATCTCGCGCCCACGCAGGGTGAACTCCAGGAGCGGAGCGTTCGTCACGAACGTCCGCCCCGCCTTGAGGGCCGCCATCCAGCTCCGGCGCTCTAGCCTCGGCCCGCTGCGCACGAACACGCGGACCAGGCCCGGAGGGCCTCGCAGCGACGCGAAGTTCGGGAACGCATCGGTGCCCGCCCCGGCCGGTATGCGGAAGCCGCAGTTCAGCAGGCGATACCAGATGCCGGACGTGATGAGGTGGTCCGAATATCCCATGACTTCCATGTAATCGACCTTGCTGAGCGCCGCGTCAACAGGAAGCTCGTAGGTGAGTCGTTCCGTCGAGTCGGTCGGGTCCGGCTGCGTGTCGAACGGGTGGACATAGCCGAACAACGCGCCTTGCGCGTGCGCGAGGTCTGCCACGTCGGCGTTCATAGGATACACGCTCGCGGCCGCGGTGTTGGGATAGCCGACGTACTCGGGCAGCAGGTAGTGGTCGCGCAGGCCAAGCAGTCCGGTGTGGCCCCAGTAGCTGGTGTGATACTCCTGATCGTGTAGCAGCAGAAAATCCTGCGTCGAGACGGGGTCGGGGGCGGTGCGAAAGTACGCGATGTCCGGGATCCGTTGCTCCTTGTTGACGATCAGATTCTCGACCACGTGCAGGTCTTCGGCGCGACTCTGGAACGCGAGATGCTCCGGCGTGTTGCGGTACGCGCCGCCGTAGTTCATGTGCACGTGGAGATCGCCGCTCCACCAGCCGCGCGCCGGGAGGTTCGCCAGGCGCTCGAGCAACAGCCGTTTGGTCACCGTCCTTCCCGCCGGGACCGTCACGTCCCCGCGCGCCACCTGGTATTCTGGTCCGTGCCACACTTCGACCCGCACCCCTCCCACGGGGATTGTGAGCTCGGCCGTACCGGGAGCGTGGAAATAGCCGTACTCGAATCCGTGTTGGGTGCGATCGAACGCCTCATCGGCGTGGCGCCAGGCGTCGTCCGGGGCATAGGCCCGGCCGTCGGCCCCGGTCACCGAAACCCGCGCGGCCAATGCGCGACCGCCCCGATCCACGACGACGATCCGCAGCCGACCTACGGGCTCCCGATAGCGACGCTCGAAGGGAACGATCTGTCGCCGGCGAGCGCCCGGCACATCGATCACCCAGAGCGTGGTGTTTCCACCTTCGTTGGCGATGTAGGCGACGTGCCTGGCATCGCGCGACCAGCGCGGCGCGGTCGCGTCGAACTCACCATACGTCAGCGGAAAAACATCGCCACCTTCGCTCGTCATGAGCCACAGCTGCTGCCACTGCCGGCCCAGGTAGGAGCTGTATACCACCCGCTTGCCATCGGGAGACCAGTCCGGGCGGGCCTTCCAGGTCGTCTCCTCGTATTTGAGCTCCCGCATGGGCGCGCCGGGAGTCGCGGTCATGCGCCAAAACCCGCCGCTACCGTGGATGTGCCCGCGGTTCGAGACGATGATCAGTTCCCGACCGTCCGGGGACCACGCGGGTGAGAGATAGTGATCCCACACACTGTAGTAGTAGCGCGGGAGCCGGCTGTCGTTGTCCTCCGTGAGCCGTGTGACGCTCGCCTCCGCGAGCCTACCGGCCTCCATCGCGACCGTGAAGATGTGCCACCGCCGGTTGTAGGCCGACGAGACGAACGCGATGCGCGTGCCGTCGGGCGACCAGCGCGGCTCGACGTTGACGGCACCGTTGGCCGTGACAGGCCGCACGCTTCCGGAGGTCAGGTCGAGCAGCTGCAGCTCGATCGCGTCGTGCGCGTATCGGGTGAAGACGACGAGCCGCCCATCCGGGGACCAGTCGGGCTGGTAGTCGTATCCCTCTCCCGCGGTCAGCTGCTGTGCGACCCGGGAACCGATGCGTTGTCGCCAGATCGAGCCCTGCATCGAGTAGATCAGCTCCGTCCCATCCGGCGACCAGGTGACGGCGCTCGGTCCGCTGGTGACCTGGGGAACGTACATCTCCCGCCAGTAGTAGGCGTGCGGCACGCCGACCTGCTTCAGGACCGGCTCGCGCTGGCCGAGCACGCTCCCGGGGGCGGCGGCGGTGGAGCACGCGGCCACGAGGACTAGCGCGCGACGGCGATCCATCGCTCGATATTTTCCCGCAAGACGGGCAGCGGCACGGCGCCGTCCGCCAGCACCCGGTCGTGAAACGCCTTGACATCGAATCGCGGACCGAACGCCCTCTCCGCGGCGGTCCGCAGCCGCCGAATCTCGAGCCGGCCGAGCGCGTAGGACAGTCCCTGCGCCGGCCAGATCGGGTAGCGATCCACCGGCACTTCGGCGCGGAGCCGCGGGACCCGCGTGCGGTCGCGGATGTAGGCGATCGCCCGCTCCCGCGACCATCCGAACGCGTTGATGCCGGTGTCCACGACCAGCAGCGCGGCCGAGAGAGTGATGTCGGCCAGCGCGCCGAGTCGCGCAGTGTCGGACGAATAGAGCCCCATCTCGCCTGCCAGCTGCTCCGCATACTCGGCCCATCCTTCACCGAACCCCGGCGACCAGAAGCGACGCGCGATGGCGGGGATCGCGTCTCCCCGCTCAAGGGCGATCGATCCCTGAAGGTGGTGCCCGGGAATCGTCTCGTGAAACGTCAGCGCCTCGAGATCGGCCCGCGCCTTGTGCGCCGGGTCGTAGGTGCTGAGGAGGTAGATCCCAGGCCGGCTGCCGTCCTCGGCCGGCGGATTCCATTCGCCCACGCTCTCGCGCTCGCGAAAGGCCGGATAGGGTTCGACCACGACGTCGGCACGGGGAAGGCGTCCGAACCAGGCGGGCATCGCGGCCTTGGCCCGGAGCACGGCGGCCCGCGCCGCGTCGAGCATCGCGCGGCGCGAGCGGAACATGAAGGCCGGGGCGGTCCGCAACCGCTCGAGCAGCGCGCCGACATCCCGCGTCCGGAACGAGCGCCGTGCGATGACGCGCATCTCCGCCTCGAGCGCCGCCACGGTGGCGATCCCGAGCCGGTGCACCGCGTCGGGTGACAGGTCCAGCCCGGTGGTCGCGCGAATGCTCGCGCGGTAGCACGCGGCGCCGTCGGGGTTGGCGGAGACGCCGATCGCACTGCGGGCCCGCGGCAGATAGTCCCGCTCGAGAAAATCCCGGTAACGGCGCAGCGCCGGGAGCACGTCGGTCGTGAGCACGCGCTCCAGCTCGACGCGAAAGGCGGGAGTGGTATCGCGCTTGGCGGGGTCGAGGAGGGGCGAGCGCTCGAGCGGCGTGCCGAGCAAGCTGTCGAGCTGGGTGAGGGTGATGCGGACATTGCCCCGCGGCGCGCTGAACCCCAGGCGGAGGCCCGTGCGCTGATTCTCCTCCTCGCTGCCGAGGTACGCGGGAATCGCACGCCACCGCGCCAGGGTCTGCCGCCGCGCCGCCTCGGTCCCCACCGGCTGCAACGCCGAGAGGGACGTGACGATGGCGAATGCTCCGTTTCCCGTGTGCCCCACGTTCCAGAGCTCGGAGCGGCACACCCGCGTCGCGATCGCGCCCTCCAGCGCGTCGCGCATCACCCCGTACGCCACCGCCTCCGGGCGCCCACCGAGCGGCGCCGGATCGATGGCGCGGAGCTCCGCCAACCAGGCGTCTTCGCGGGCCTGCCAGTCGGCGAGCGCGAGCGGCGAGTCGTCCGGCAGGCGGTCGTGCGGACCGTCGGCCAGGCCGTCGAGCGTCGCTTCGTCCGGGTGACGCTCGAAGTAGGCGGCGAGGTAGGTGTCGGCGAGGTCCTTCACGCGGGCAGGGACCGAGTCGTTGCCGGGTCCCTGCGTGAGCACGAGCGCCACCGTCACGAGGACGTTCATGCCTTGAGGTACAGCTTTCTCGGATCCAACACCTCCCGCAGCACGCGCAACTCGGTCTCCGTCGGCGGGGTCACGGCCCCGAGCCGTTCTCGCCGCGCCAGCGGCCATCCCACTCCCGCCTGCAGGTCGTCGGCCGTGACGTCGGGATAGAGCGCCGCCAGCACCATCTCGCCGGTCGCCGCGTCGGCTTCGAGGACGCCTTTGTCGGTGATGACCTTCACGGGTCCGGCGCCCGGCATGCCCAGCTCGCGTCGGCTGCGCGCGCCACATCGCTGCCCCGGGCTCGTCACGAAGTCGACCCGCTCGGGGAAAGCCCGCGGGTTGAGCTTGGCGACGATCAGCGTGCGCTGCGCATGCACCGCGATCTCGGCCGCGCCGCCCGACCCGGGAAGCCGCACCGCGGGACGCTCGTACGTCCCGATCATCGTTGTGTTGATGTTGCCATAGCGATCCACTTGCGCGCCGCCCAGAAAGCCGACCTCGATCCGGCCGTTCTGCAGGAACAGCTGAAACACGTCCGCCATGCCGCACACCATGAGCGACCCCGTGACGAGTGCCGGGTCGCCGATCGACACTGGCAGACGCTCGGGTACCGCCCCCACCGCGCCTGATTCGTAGATCAGGACGAGGTTAGGCGCGTGCGTCGCGCGCGCCAGGTTGCAGGCGAGATTCGGAAGCCCGATGCCCACGAACACCACCTCGCCGTCCCGGAGCTCGCGCGCCGCGACGGCCGCCATCATCTCATCCGGCGTATAGACGGGCTCAGAAACCGTAATTGACCCCCTGGGACAAGCGCTCGTTCGCCTTGAGCCTTGCGGCCAGGCCCGGCTGCTTTTTCAGGTAGCCTGCGCGGTCGGGGACGCCGTACACGAACTCGTCGAGGTAGCGCGCGAGCTTGTCGGCGTCGCGCGAGATGCTCTCCCAGGCGACGTAGAAATCGTTGTCGCGGTCGTAGTAGCCCTGCGCGTAGGATGGGTGCGCACCCCACGGCTCGGCCACCACCGCGCTCACGATGAAGCCCGGAATCACGGTACGGTTGGGATCGGAGCGGATGACTTGCTCCTCCACCAGCTCTTCCACCACGACGATCACGCGCTCCGAGGCGAACGCGGCTTCCTTCTGCACGCCGACCAGGCCCCACATCTGGGTGTTGCCCGCCCGGTCGGCGCGCTGTGCGTGCACGATCGTGACATCCGGATTGAGAGCAGGCACGGTGGCCAGCGCTTCACCCGTGTATGGACACGTGACGGATTGGATGCGCGGGTTGACCGTCGGCAGATCGGTGCCCATATAGTTTCGCAGCGGCCAAAAGGGCAGCCGGGCCGCCCCTGCGGAAAATCGGGCGACCATGCCGAAGTGCGAGTATTCCTCGATCTCGAGCGTCCCCGCGCTCTTGCGCTCCACCGCGCGCCGGAACGCGTGCAGCGAGCCCACCCCCGGATTCCCCGCCCAGGAGAAGACGAGCTTCCGGGCGCAGCCCGCGGCGATCATCTGGTCGTAGATCAAGTCCGGCGTGAGCCGGGCGAGCGTGAGATCGCGCCGGCCCTGGCGGATGATCTCGTGGCCCGCGGCGAAGCAGATGAGATGCGTGAAACCCTCGATGACGACGGTGTCGCCGTCCTGCACGAAGCGCGCGACGGCGTCCCGCATGGCCATGACCTTGCCGGACGCCACGCGTCAACGACCCGGGGCCGGGATGATCGGTAAGACGACGTGCGAGGGATGCGCGCGGTCGTGGTAGATGGTGTTGGTCGCCACCAGGACACCGTGGTTGTCGTTGAGCGGCTCTCCGGTGTTGGGGTTCACATCGAAGCGCGGGAAGTTGCTGCTTGAGATATCGACCCGAATGCGGTGGCCTTTGCGAAACACGTTCGATGTCGGATAGAGCGTGATCGTGAACTCGTACACCGTTCCCGGCTGCATCAGCAGCTCGCGAGCGAGCGAGTCACGGAACCGCGCGCGGATGATCCCGTCTTCGAGGTTCAGGTCGAACCCCTGGGGGTAGTCCGGGCTCGCCGGGTGGACGTCGATCAGCTTGGCCGTGAAGTCGGTGTCCCGACGGTTGGAGGAAGCCCAGAGCTTGACCGTGATCGGCCCCGTGACCTCGACATCGGTCTCGAGCGGCGGCGTCTGGAACACGACGACGTCCGGGCGTGCGGAGAGCGGGACGGGCCGGGGCCAGTTCCACACCGTGTCGCTGCCGCGCTGATCCCACCCTCCCTGGAGTAGGATGCCGTCCCCCGACGATATGTTGCCCCCGATCGTGGGGACCGGGTCCCGCGGGTCGAACGTGAAGCTCGTCGCGTGGTCTCCGGCCTCGGGCAGGTCGGTCTTCAGCCCTCCGCCCCGCTGAAGGTAGTAGCTCGTGTACCGGGTCCGCGCGAGTGGCCACTCCCGCTCGTCACGCCAGCGCCCACCGTGGGTCATCCGGCCTTGCGCGTCTTTCGTATGGTCGCCCGTGCCCATGACAAAGACTCGGACTCGTGACGAGAACGGCGGGGCCTTGCCCACCCCATTGTCCTTCCCCTTGAGGAAGTGGTCGAACCACTCCTGCCACCACAGGCCGGGCTGAGACATGGCCGCGTCGGCCCCGAAGCTCACCTGCCCGTGGGCGGACCGGTCCTGCGAGCCATGGATCCAGGGGCCCATGATGAGATAGACCGGACTCTTGAGGCGTCGGCTCAGGGCCACGAAGTTCGCGGCGGTGCTCGCCGCCCACGAATCGTACCAGCCGCCGATCAGGTAGACCGGGATGTCCTTGTAGCGCTCCGCGTGATCGATGATGTCGTTTTGGGCCCAGAAGGCGTCGTTCGCGCCGTGGGCCATGGCTTGCACCAGCCAGTCTTCGTATTCAGGCGCCAGCCGGAGCGGTGTCGTCCCCCGCCGCAGCGGCAGCTGGCGGAGGAAGTCGCGACGCTCCCGCGAGAGGCTCGCAAAGGCGCGCCGGTTGGTCGAGTCACGCGCTTCGCGGCTGCCGTCCAGACCGTAGCTGAAGATCCAGTTGAAGAACCGCAGCTCGAACGCTCCGCCGTTGCGCAGTCCGTGGTACCCCATGTCCGAGACTGCGTCGATCGGGATCACGGTCTTCAAGTGTGCGTCCCCAGCCATGGCGAGGGCGTGCGCGGTGCCGCCGAGATAGGAGATACCCCACATGCCGACGTCCCCGTTGGACCAGGGCTGGTGGCTGATCCAGTCCACCGTGTCGAGCCCATCGGGCCCGTCGTCGGTGAGCCAGTGCCACAACCCCTCGGACTTGTATCGGCCGCGCGTGTCCTGGAGCACCACAGCATAGCCGTGCGCGGCCCACGAGGGCCCCAGCGCGTACGGGTCGAAGCCCTTGTCGTAGGGAGTGCGGACCAGAATGGTCGGCAGCTGCTCGGCCGCGGCGCCGCTGTCCGGCCGGGGACGGTAGACATCGGTCGCCAGGCGGACGCCGTCGCGCATGGGCACCAGCACGTCGCGCGTCACCACGACGCCTGCGCCGCCCGCGCGCGCGGCGGCGTCCTGCGCGAGCGCGCGAGCCCCCACCCCCGTTACCAGAAAGACGGCGACCCACAGCGGGGCCGCGCGGCGACGCATCGTCACCCGTCGCGGGTCAGTCGGACTGCTCGGCCAGGCACTCATCGATCAAGCGGAGCGCTGTGTCCACATCGTACTCGTCCACGACGAGCGGCGGCGCGAGCCGCAACGCGCTCTTTCCCGCGCCTAAGAGCAACAGGCCCTTCCGGAAGGCCCGCTCCACCAGCTCGTGCGGGATATCGGGTGCGGGCTCCCGCGTAGCGCGGTCCTTGACGAACTCGACGCCGATCATCAGGCCGCGCCCGCGCACGTCCCCGATCGAAGCGTACTTCTCTTCCAGCTGCTTCACGCCAGCGAGCAGGCGCTCACCCAGGCGCGGCACGTTCGGGAGCAGCTCACGCTCCACCACGTCGAGGGTGGCGAGTGCCGCCGCGCAGCACACGGGGTTCCCGCCGAAGGTGCTGCCATGCGCCCCCGGCTGCCACTTCATGATCGATTCCTTGGCGATGATCGCGCCGATCGGCATGCCGCTGCCGAGCCCTTTCGCCGCGAGCAGCACGTCGGGCTCGACCCCCTCGTGCTCGCACGCCCACATCTTGCCGGTCCGCCCCACACCGCATTGCACCTCGTCGCACACCAGCAGGATGCCGTGGCGGTCGCACAGCTCGCGCAGCGCTTGCAAGTAGCCCGGAGGCGGCACCACGTACCCGCCCTCGCCCTGGATCGGCTCCACGAAGATCGCGGCCACGCTCTTCGGGTCGAGCCGCTTGGCGAACAAGTCGTCCTCGATGGACGACACGCACCGCATCGTGCACGCGGGCTCTCCACGACAGAAATCGCAGTGGTAGCGATAGCCGTATGGGACGTGATAGACCTCGGGAAGGAACGGCGCGAAGCCGGCACGCTGGATCGACTTGCTGGCGGTGAGACTCAACCCGCCATAGGTGCGGCCGTGGAACGCCCCCGTGAAGGCGACGATCGCGGGACGCCCCGTGGAATGTCGCGCGAGTTTAATCGCGCCCTCGACCGCTTCTGTCCCCGAGTTCGAGAGGAACACGCGCTTCTTGCTCTTGCCCGGCGCGAGATTGGCCAGCCGCTCGCACAGCGCAGCGAAGCTGTCGAAGTAGAAATCGCTGCCGCAGATGTGCAGGAACCGACTCGCCGCCTCCTGGATCGCCTGCACCACCTGGGGATGGCCGTAGCCCGTGGACGCGACCGCGATCCCGGCCATGAAGTCGAGATAGCGGTTCCCATCCACGTCCTCGACCATGGCGCGCTCCCCGCGCGCGATCGCGAGCGGGTATTCCTTCGGATAGGACGTGGACGACCAGCGATTCTGCCGCTCCACGATCGCCTTGGCCTTCGGGCCGGGCGGTGGCACCACGATCCGGGGATAGTCCCGCTTCATCGCGACTCCTCGATGACGGTTCGGCTCTGCTCCCGCAGGAACTGCGCGACGTAGTACGGCCCGCACCCGCCCTTCCCCGTCGAGCCCGATCCCTTCCAGCCGGTGAACGGCTGTGCCCCGGGCCACGCGCCCGTGGTGGCGCCGGTGCGTTTGTTCACGTAGCAGACGCCGGCCTCGATCTCGTCGAAGAAGTGCTCGACCTCCTCCGCCTGCTTCGAGAAAATGCCCGCCGTGAGGCCGTATTCCGCCTTGTTGGCCTCGACGATCGCCTGCTCGAGTCCCGCCACCTCCCCCACCGCCAGAATGGGCACGAACAACTCCTCCGTGAAGAGCGCGGACGAAAGCGGCAGCCGGGCGATCGTCGGCGCGACGAAATGGCCGCGGTCGAAGATGGCACCCCGCAGGCGCTCGCCCCCCAACACGATCGTGCCTTCCTGCCGCGCCCGCGCCGCCGCGCGCGCGAAGCGCTCGACCGCCGCCGCGTTGATCACGGGACCGAAATACACGTCCCGCTCCGTCGGGTCCCCGAGCGTCAGGGCTTTCGTCCGCTCGATCAGCCTCTCGAGGAAGGCGATCGCCACCCGCTGGTGCACGTACACGCGCGAGGTGGCACTGCACTTCTGACTCTGCAGCCCGAACGCGGAGCGCGTGACCCCTTCCGCCGCCGCATCCAGGTCCGCCGAATCCATGACGATCGCGGCGTTCTTCCCGCCCATCTCGAGCAGGCACGGCTTGATCCATTGCTGCGAGAGGCCGCGATAGATGCGCATCCCCACGGCCTTCGAGCCGGTGAACACGACGCCGGCGATCCCCGGGTGCCGCCACAAGGCTTCCCCCGTGACCTCTCCCGTACCGGGGATATAACTGAATGCCCCCGGCGGAACTCCGGCATCCCGGTACACCTCGTACAGCGTGAGCCCCGTCCAGGGCGTGTCCTCGGCCGGCTTGTAGACGACGGCATTGCCCGTCATCAGCGCCGCGGCGGACATCCCGGTGGACAGGGCGAGCGGGAAGTTGAACGGGGCGATGCACGCGAACACGCCGTAGGGACGGAGCACGTCGGTGTTGCGCTCGATGGCCGTCACCTGCGCCATCTGGCGCACGAAGCCGTTCGCGTCCTCCAGCTCCTGGCAGTAGTAATCGATCAAGTCGGCCGACTCTTCGGCGTCCCCCATCGACTCGAGCCTGCTCTTACCGACCTCCAGGGCCATGATCGCCGCGAGCTCGAACTTGCGCTCGCGGATCAGGGTCGCCGCCTGGCGCAGGATCGCGACCCGCTCGCGCCACGGCCGATGCGCCCAGTCCCGCTGCGCCGCCTGCGCGGCGGCGACGGCGCGCCCCACCTGTTCGGGCGTCGCGGAGGCGAACCGTCCGAGCACCGTGCTCGTGTCGATCGGTGACCGGTCGACCAGCGGCGGGCCGTCCGCCGACACCGCGTCCCGCCCGATATACAGCGGATAGTCCCTGCCGAGCTGCGCCCGAACGCGCGCCAGGGCGGCGTCGAACTGGCGATGAAACGAGTCCCAATCGACGTTCGCCGAGGTGTACGTGATCTTCGATGGCGTCGGAACGGTGGCCGTCATGCAGTTACCGCACTCCTGCCTTCACCGATCTCACCGCCACTGCATGTGCGTCGGCGAACCGGGTCGCCAGCTCCTCGATTTCCTGCTCCGTGATAATGAAGGGCGGCGCCACGACGACCAGATCGCCGTTTACGCCATCGGCATGACCGACGTTGGGCCAGACCACGAGCCCGGCGTCCTGAGCCGCCTCGGTGAACGCTTCGACGAACTTCGCTGCCCGGGGGAACGGGGCTCGCGTGGTCTTGTCTTCGACGAATTCGATTCCGGCCAGGAGCCCGCGTCCCCGCACGTCGCCCACGTGGGGCAGCTCGGTGAGCGCGGCGAGGCGGCGCTGCAAGACCCGGCCGAGCGTGGCGCACCGTTCGACCAGCCGGTCTCGCTTCAGCATACGGACGGCGGCGAGCCCGGCCGCGCACGCCACGGGGTGGAACGAAAATGTCTGAGCGTGCAGAAAGCTCCCGGAGCCGTTCGCGATGACGTCGACGATCCGCTCGGGTGCGGCCACCGCCGAGAGCGGCGCATAGCCGCCCGAGATCCCCTTGCCCAGCGTCATGAGGTCGGGAGCGACGCCGTACGGCTCGATGGCCCACCAGGTGCCGGTCCGCCCCGCTCCGCACAGGATCTCGTCGGCCACGAACAGGACCTCGTAGCGGTCGCAGATCTGCCGGATCGCCCGGAAGTACTCGGGGCGCGGCGTGGACGCCCCCGTGGATGAGCCACCGACCGGCTCCGCGATGAATGCCGCGACCGTGTCGGCGCCGACCCGCCGGATCGCATCCTCGAGGGCGGCTCCGCTGCAGGCTGGGCACGCCTCGTCGTCCCCGCGACAGCCGCAGCGGTAGGGGTAGGGCGCGGGAATGCGCTCGACGTCGACCAGCCATTCGCGGAACGGAACCTTGTACTGCTCCCGCGCCGAGGCCGAGAGCGCCAGCAGCGTGTTTCCGTGATAGGAGGGGCTGAGCGCGATGATGCGGTGCTTGCCGGGTTTACCGGCCTCGATCCAGTATTGCCGGGCGAGCTTCAAGGCGGCCTCGACCGCCTCCGAGCCGCTCGAGAGGAAATAGAGCTTGTCGAGCCCACGCGGGAGCGTTGCGGCAAGCTCGCGGGCCAGCTCCTCGACCGGGCCGTGGGTGAACGCAGTCGCCGAAACGTAGCCGAACTCCCGTGCCTGACGCGCCAGCGCCTCCGCCATCTCCGGATTCGAGTGGCCGAGATTCGCGACGTAGGCGCCGCCGACCGCGTCGAGGTAGCCCTTGCCCTGCTCGTCGTACAGCCAGCACCCCTCACCGCGCACGATGCGCGGGTAGCGGCGACCGAGCTTACGGTAGAAGACGTGGCTTTCGGGATACTTGTATGCCGTCACCTCTCCCCCAAGGCTCGTGAATCCGCCGAAAGCTACGGCGCTGGGTGCGAGTCGGCGAGCGCGCGCCGTTGCAATCGGTAGGGGTGCGGCATGCTGCGCCCCTACATCTCGCAACCGTGCCGATACCGCCGTAGCTTTCTCGACCCACATCGCGAATGGGGCGCCGTATGCCAAGGCTGTCGTGTCTGCTCCTTACCATTACCGTCCTCGTCCCTCGCCCGGCGCTCGCCCAGTCCGGCGTCGTGGCGCCGACCGACAACCTCGTGACCGACGGGCTCCCGCCGGTGCCGGCGGCCATCGCCGAAGCGGCGCGCCCCTACAGCGAGTTCCGCGCCGCCGGGTTCTGGGACTGGCATCCGACGCGGCGCGAGATGATCATCGGGACGCGGTTCGGCGACGCGCCGCAGCTGCACCGCGTGCGGTCACCCGGCGGCGACCGGACTCAGCTCACGTTCTTCCCCGACCCCGTGTCCGGCGCGTCGTACCAACCCATCGATGGCCGCTACGTCGTGTTCACCAAGGATGTCGGAGGCGCCGAGTTCTTCCAGAAGTATCGGTACGACGTCGCGACCGGGGAAATCACCCTGCTCACCGACGGAAAGTCACGCAACGTGGGCGGCGCGTGGTCGCACCAGGGCGACCGCTACGCTTACATGTCCACGCGCCGCACCGGGCGCGACCTGGACCTGTGGGTGGTCGACCCGAGCAACCCCGCCACCGATCACATGGCGCTGGAACTGCAAGGCGGGGGGTACGGGCCGCTCGATTGGTCACCCGACGGCCGGACCATTCTCCTCGGTCAGGCCGTGTCGGTAAACGAGAGCTATCTGTGGCTGGTGGACGTCGCGAGCGGCCAGAAGACCCGGCTGGCGCCGCAGCCGAGCAATGAAACGGTGGCCTACGGCGATGCGAAGTTCAGCCGCGACGGGAAGGGAATCTATCTGTCGACCGACCAGGGCTCGGAGTTCCAACGCCTCGCGTATCTCGATCTCACGACCAGGGGCTACCGCTTCCTCACGACGGCGATCCCCTGGGACGTCGACGAGTTCGATCTGTCCCCGGACGGCCGGTGGATCGCGTGCGTCACGAACGAGGACGGGGTCGCCGCGCTGCACGTTATCAACGCCGCGACGGGTGTCGAGCGCCGTCTTCCGAAGCTACCGGCCGGACTGATTTCCGACGTCCGCTGGCGGAAGCGCGGCACCGAGCTGGGGTTCACGCGCACCTCGGCGCGTGCGCCCGCCGACGCCTACTCGCTCGACCTCACGAGCGGCTCGGTCACGCGCTGGACGGAGAGCGAGACCGCCGGGCTCAATACCGGCGACTTCGCCGAGGCCGAGCTGGTGCACTGGCCGAGCTTCGACGCGCGCGCGATCTCGGGCTTCCTTTATAAGCCCCCCGCCCGCTTCGCCGGCCGGCGCCCGGTGATCATCAACATCCACGGCGGGCCCGAGGGCCAGTCCCGGCCGGGCTTCCTCGGCCGCAACAACTTTTATGTCAACGAGCTCGGGATCGCGATGATCTTTCCCAACATCCGCGGCTCGACGGGCTACGGCAAGACCTTCACGAAGCTCGACAACGGCGCGCTGCGCGAGGGCGCCTACAAAGACATCGGCGCTTTGCTCGAGTGGATCCGCACGCGCCCCGATCTCGACGCCGACCATGTGCTCGTGACGGGCGGCAGTTACGGAGGCCACATGACGCTCGTGACCGCCACCCGGTATGACGGCCCGATCTGCTGCTCGGTGGACGTCGTCGGCATCTCGAACCTCGCGACGTTCCTCGAGCACACGTCCGGCTACCGCCAGGACCTGCGCCGGGTGGAGTACGGCGACGAGCGCGACTCGACGCTGCGCGCCTGGATGGAGCGGACCGCCCCGTTGAACAACGTCGACGCCGTCACGAAGCCACTCTTCATTATTCAGGGCATGAACGATCCGCGGGTGCCGCGCAGCGAGGCCGAGCAGATGGTGGCGGCCTTGAAGCGCCGCAGCGTACCGGTGTGGTATCTCATGGCCAAGGACGAGGGCCATGGCTTCCGCAAGAAGGGGAACCAGGACTTCCAGTTCTACGCGACCATTCTCTTCACCGAGCGCTACCTGCTCGGGCAGGGAGGGTCCGCGACCCCGTGACGGTGGGCGCCTGGTGGGAGCGGCTGGCTTCGCTCCCCGGGGGCAAGCGGTTGTTCAGCTGGCTCTTGTGGTGGCTGGTTCCCTACACCGGCTCGGTGCGGCCACAGGTGCTGGAGCTCCGCCCGGGCTACGCGAAGGTCCGCATGGCCGACCGCCGCGCGGTGCGTAACCACCTCAACTCGATCCATGCGGTGGCGCTCGCGAATCTCGCCGAGGTGACGAGTGGTCTCGCGGTGACGACCGGCCTGCCGGCGCAGGCGCGTGGCATCCCCATCAGGCTCTCCATCGCCTACCTGAAAAAGGCCCGCGGGACGCTGACGGCGGAAGCGCGCTGCGAGATCCCCGATGCGAGCCGCGAGGCCGAGTACGACTTCGAGTCCGTGATCTCGAACGCCACGGGTGAGGTGGTCGCCCGCGCGGCGGTGCGGTGGCGCATCGGCCCCTCCGCGCAGTGACGGGTCTCGCGACCGCCCTCACCAGGGATGCCGGGATCGCGGTGCCGCTCATCGGCGGCGCGATGTTCCCGTGCTCCAACCCGGAGCTGGTCGCCGCCGTATCCGACGCCGGCGGCATCGGGATCGCCCAACCATTGTCCATGGTGTACGTGCACGGCCACGAACTGCGCGAGGGATTCCGGCTCATCCGCCGGCTCACTCCGAAACCCATCGGCATGAACGTCCTGATCGAGCAGTCCTCCCGGCTGTACCTCGATCGCATGCAGCGCTGGGTGGACGTCGCGATCGAAGAGGGGGTGCGGTTCTTCATCACGTCGCTCGGCAAACCGCGCTGGGTGGTCGATCGCGTCGCTCAGGTCGGCGGCCTGGTGTACCACGACGTGACCGAGCGCAAGTGGGCGCTGAAAGGACTCGACTCGGGGGTGCACGGGCTGATCGCGGTGAACCGGCGCGCCGGTGGGCATGCCGGACCGAACAGCGCCGAGCAGCTGGTGGATGAGCTCGGCGACCTCGGCCTGCCCCTCGTGTGCGCCGGTGGGATCGGCGACGCCGCCGGATTCGTCGCCGCGCTCCGCATGGGCTACGCGGGGGCGCAGCTCGGCACCCGCTTCATCGCCACCACCGAATGCACGGCCCACGCCGACTACAAGCGCGCGATCGTCGAGGCGGGCGAGGACGACATCGTCCTGACCGAGCGCGTCACCGGCGTGCCGCTCGCCGTGATCCGCACGCCCTACGTGGAGCGCGTCGGCACCAAGGCCGGCCCGATCGCGCGCTGGCTGCTGCGGCATCGCCGCACCAAGCACTTCATGCGCACGCTGTACGCGCTCAATTCGGCGTGGCGACTGAAGCGCGGCCACTTCGCCGGCCCGTCGTCGCGGGACTACTGGCAGGCAGGGAAGAGCGTGAGCGGGATCGCCAGCATCGAGCCGGCGGGGGAGATCGTACGGCGGTTCGCCGCGGCGCTCGGGGCCGCGTCGCCGGTCCGGCGCTAGCGCTGCTCTCGGTCCACGACGTACACGTTGCGCTGCGCGGTCGGCATGATGATGAGGTCGAGAATGTTGACGTGGTCGGGCAGGTTGACCACGTAGGCGATCGCGTCCGCGACGTCGTCCGCGCTGAGCGGCGTGACCCCCTGGTACACCGTCGCGGCGCGCTCCTTGTCGCCGTGGAAGCGGACTTCCGAGAACTCCGTCTCGACCATCCCCGGGTCCACCGCCGACACGCGGAGCGGCGTGCCGGCAACGTCGAGGTTCATCCCCTCGGTCAGCGCCCGCACGCCGAACTTGGTCGCGTTGTACACGTTCCCCATCGGGTACGTCTGGTATCCGGCGATCGAGCCGAGGTTCACGACGTGCCCGCGGCGCCGGGCGACCATGTGCGGCATGATCGCCCGGCTCACGTTGAGCAGCCCCTTCAGGTTCGTGTCGATCATGCGATCCCAGTCCTCGGGATCGCCTTCGTGAATCTTCGCCAGCCCGCTCGCGAGTCCGGCGTTGTTGATGAGCACATCCGGCACGCGACCGGCTCGCACCAGCGCCTCTGCGGCTCGGTTCACCGCCGCCCGGTCCCGCACATCGACCACCGCGAGCGAAACGGACACACGGTGCGCGGTGCCGAGCTCGGCCGCCACGCGCTCCAGGCGGTCGGCCCGCCGGGCCCAGAGGATCAGGTCGGCCCCTTCCGCGGCGAACCGCCGGGCGCACGCCTCCCCGATCCCCGAGCTCGCCCCGGTGACGAGAATCAGCTTCCCTTTGATCCGAGTCATCCCACCCCCACGTCCTTGCGTGACGTCTTCGCGTGACGTCTCTGCGTGACGCCTCTGCTCGACGCCGTTTGCCTATCTCATGTTTCCCGTGTGCCCCAGCGAGTACCGTCCCGGTTGCGGCCATACGCAGAGACCGTGCGGCTCCCGCCCGACTTTGATCCGGTGCGTCAGCTGTCCCGTCTCAGTATCGAACACGTAGACTTCTTCGTCGTAGCGACCCGACACCCAAAGCTCCTTCCCGTCGGCGCTCACGTTCCCCATGTCGGGGCTGCCGCCGCCGGGAACGGGCCACGTCGCCACGACGCCTCGCGTCCGCGGATCGAGCACGCTGACGGACCCCGGCCCGTGACGTCCGCCCGCGGTGGTATTCCAGCCACGGTTCGTGACGTACATAAAGCGCACGTCGCGGCTCGGATAGATCCCATGCGTCCCCTTGCCGGTGGCGATGAACCCGATGCGGCGGAATCCCTCGGGATCCACGAGGTACACACCATTCGCCCTCATGTCGGCGACGTAGAACACCCGACCGTCCGGGGACGAGCGGATGTCCTGCGGCATGCTCGCGCTGTCCAGTCCCCCGGGGTCGAGGGTGAGGTAGCCGGTGACAGTGCGGGTCCCGAGATCGACTTTCACGAGCTGACCCGAGAACTCACAGGTCGCGATGGCGAACCGCCCGTCCGCGGCGAATTCCATGTGGTCGACCCCCTTGCACGCCAGCGCGACCGATTGCACCAGCGCCATCGTCTTCGCATCTCGGAAATCGAGCCGCCGGCGCCGCTCGGCCACCACGATGGCGAACCGGCCGTCCGGCGTGAAATACAGGTTGTAGGGATCGGCGACGGGTACGCTGGCGCCCTCGCGACCGGTCGCAGGATCGATGGGCGTGAGAGTGTTCCCCTGGTTGTTCGCGACCCAGAGGGTCGTCAGGTCGTGAGAGGGAACCACGTGCTGCGGCAGGGCGCCGGTGGCGAAGGTACGGACCGCATGGTACGTGCGTGGGTCGATGACGGTGACCGTGCCGTCGTGCGAGTTCGGGACGTACACGAGCGGCCGGGCCCCGGCCGCGACGCCCGAGAGTGCGTTCGCCCCGGCCGCGGCGTAGAGATTGACGGTGTCCGACCGGGAGACGGTGTCCGGCACCGCCACGCGGGCTGCAGCCGGCTTACGCGCGCCCCCTCCCCGACACGCTGCCGCCATCGTCGCAACGTATACGAACCTGCGCGCCCGAACCGGGTTCACGGCGGCGAAAGATACATCAGTCGCGTCGCCAGGCGATCAGGATCTTGCCGACATTGCGGTTCTCGCGCATGCGCTGAAACGCATCCGCCGCCCGGGCAACCGGGAACACAGCATCCACCACGACGCGCAGCGCCCCGCTCGTGAACCCCGGCAGAATCTCGCCCTTGAACCGGCTGACGATCGCCGCCTTTTCGGCGCGACTCCGGGCCCGGAGCGTCGAGCCTACGATCCGGGCACGTTTCTTCATCAGGAGCGCGAGGTCGAGGCTTGTTTCGGAGCCAGACATGGTGGAGAGGATGACGATCCGTCCCGCCGTCTTGAGGACCTGCAGGTCCCCGGCCACGGTCGACGCCCCCACCGGGTCGAGCACTACGTCGACCGCGTCGCGACCCCAGCACTTCTCGATCTCCGCCACGAAGTCCCGATGGGCGGTGTCGATGGCGAGATCCCCTCCGGCCGCCTCGATGGCCTTGAGCTTGTCGGCGCTGCGCGTCGTCGCGACCACCCGCGCGCCCGAGAGCTTCGCGATCTGGATGGCCGCGAGCCCCACGCCTGACGCGCCCGCGTGCACCAGGACGGTCGCCTCCCGCTGGAGGCCCCCTTCGACGATCAGATTGACGAACGCCGTGAGAAACGTCTCCGGAATGCCTGCCGCCGTGACGAGGTCGAGCCCAGCGGGCGCCGGAAACACCTGCCCTGCGGGCGCCGCGACACACTCGGCGTGCCCGCCGCCCGCGAGCAGCGCGCAGACCGGCTCTCCCGTCTCGTCGAGCGTGCCCGACACCTCGAGCCCCAGAATCTCGGACTCTCCGGGCGGTGGCGGGTAGCGCCCGGCGATCTGGCTCAAGTCGGCGCGGTTCACGCCGGACGCCGTGACCCGGATGAGCACTTCGCCCCGCGCGGGCGTTGGCAGACCCGCTTCGGACAGCGACGCGACGTAGCGGCCCTGCTCCTCGACCACCCGGAGGTAGTGCATCGGAGCAATCTATTGCCGGGCTGGCCGCGCCGCGGTGCGCGATGCACAATTCGTCTCGCCTTTTCTCCGAGGCTCCCGTGCTGGATGGTACCGTGATCAGGCGCTGCTGGGCGAGCGGCGACGACCCGCTGATGCTCGCCTATCACGACGAGGAGTGGGGCGTGCCGCTCCACGGCGACCAGGACCTGTTCGCCAAGCTCGTGCTCGACGGCTTCCAGGCCGGCCTCTCCTGGCGCGTCATCCTCCACAAGCGCGCGCGCTTCCTTGAGGCGTTCGACGGGTTCGACCCCAAGCGCATGGCCCGCTACGATCGCCGGAAGATCGCGCAGCTCCTCAAGGATCCGGGGATCGTCCGCAACCGCCAGAAGGTGAAGGCCGCCATCGGCAACGCCCGGGCGTTCCTCGCATTCCAGGAGCAGGGCGCTTCATTCGGCAACTTTCTCTGGGAGTTCGTGGGCGGGACGCCGAAGCAATACCGGCGACGCACGCTGCGCGATCTTCCCGCCCGCTCCCGGGAGTCGGACGCGATGAGCGCCGCGCTCGCGGAGCGGGGCTTCCGCTTCGTCGGACCGACCATCTGCTACGCCTTCATGCAGGCGGTCGGGATGGTGAACGATCACCTCGTCACCTGCTTCCGCCATGCGGAGGTCCAGCGCCTCAGCCGAGCGGCGCGGTAGGCACGAAGCGGGGCGGTCGCCGGGCCTTCGTCGCCTGCTCGTACGCGAATGCCAGCTTGATCAGCACGGCCTCGGTCCACGGCCGCCCGACGAAGGAGAGCCCGACCGGCAGCCCGCGCACTTGTCCCATCGGCACGGTAACGTGCGGGTAGCCCGCGACTGCGGCGGGGCTCGAAAAGCTTCCGCCCCCTCCGGGATCCCCGTTCACGAGATCGATGAGCGAAGCCGGTCCGCCCGTGGGCGCGATCAGCGCGTCGAGCTGCTGCTCGGCCATCACGGTGTCGATCCCCTGCGTGCGCGCGAGCAGGTGATTCTTGTCGAGCGCGCGCAGGTAGTCCTGGTCGGTGAGCGGTCCCTTGGCCTGCGCCTGTGCGAAGATCTCCTGCCCGAAGTAGGGCATCTCCTTCTCCTTCGCGCGCTCGTTGAACCCGATCAGGTCCTCGAGCGTCTTCGGGCCGGCGGCGGGAGCCCACTCGCGCAGGTACTTGTTCAGGTCCGCCTTGAACTCGTACAGCAGCACCGCGAACTCGGACTCGTCGAACTGGCCCGCGGTGGCGATGTCCGCAGGGTCCACGATCACCGCGCCGAGACGCTTGAGCGCATCGATCGCGCCCTCCATCAGTGCGTCAGTGGCCGGGCTGTAGCCCATGAACCGGGAGCGGCACACGCCGAGGCGCGCTCCCTTCAAGCCCGCGGGGTCGAGTACGCTCGTGTACTCGGTCCGCGACCGGCCGGCGCTCGCGGCGGTCGTCTCGTCGCGCGGGTCGACCCCCGTGAGGGCGCCCAGCAGGAAGGCCGCGTCCGCCACGGTGCGTGCCATCGGGCCGGGCGTGTCCTGACTGTGGGCTATCGGAATCACGCCGGTCCGGCTCACGAGACCGAGCGTCGGCTTGATCCCTACGATGCCGCAGCACGTGGACGGCGATACGATCGAGCCGTCGGTCTCCGTCCCGATTGCCACCGCGCACAGGTTCGCCGACACGGCGACACCCGAGCCGGAGCTCGACCCCGATGGTGTCCGGTCGAGCGCGTAGGGATTGCGGCACTGACCGCCGCGTCCGCTCCAGCCGCTGGACGAATGGGTCGAGCGAAAATTCGCCCATTCCGAGAGATTCGCTTTCCCGAGCAGCACCGCGCCCGCCGCGCGAAGCCGCTCGACCAGGAAGGCGTCGCGCGGGGGCACCACCCCCACGAGCGCGAGGGAGCCGGCCGTGCTCTGCATCCGATCCCGCGTCGCGACGTTGTCCTTCACGAGCACCGGGATGCCGTGCAGCGGCCCACGCGCACCTTTGGCCTTGCGCTCCGCATCGAGCGCGCCGGCCTGTGCGAGCGCGTCGGGGTTGGCTTCGAGCACGGCGCGCAACGCCGGTCCCTTGCCGTCCAACTCCTCGATGCGCTCCAGGTATGCCGCTACCAGCGAGCGGGCGGTGTACTTCCCCGACGCGAGGCCCGCCTGCAGCCCGGCGATGGTCGCCTCCTCGAGCTCGAACGGCGCGGCGACCGGCGCGCCGGGGCGATCGACCCCGCGTGCGAAGGCGGGGAGCACGGGGCCTAGTGCCGCTGCCGAGCCGCCCACCGTGGCATGCTCGAGAAACGCGCGGCGGTCCATCGTCCATTCGCTCATGGTGGTCTCCTCGTGGAATGACAGGCGGCGGGAACGCGGCTAAACTTGCTGCCACCGCGACGTGACGGCCAGCGATGCTGCACATGGTCGGAGGACAGTCGGAGGTCGGGAAGCTCCGCCGGGTCGCGGTAAAGCACGCGCGCGACGCGTTCGGCGACGCTGGCGCCGTCGAGCACCAGTGGCGCGACCTGCGATACCTCGCCCGCCCCGACGTCACCGCCGCGATCCCCGAGTACGAACGCTTCCTCGCGCTGCTCGAGGCCGCCGGCGTCGAGATGCTGCGCCTCCCGTTCGACGACACAGTCGGCCTCGACTCGCTCTACGCGCGCGACGCGTCCATCGTCTGCAAGCGCGGGATCATCCTCTGCAGCATGGGCAAGCCGCAGCGGCGCACCGAGCCCGCCGCCCAGGAGGCCGCGTTCCGCGCCGCGGGTATCCCGATTCGGGGCCGCATCACCGGTGACGGGACCGTGGAGGGAGGGGACGTGTGCTGGATCGACGAGCGTACGCTGGCCGTGGGTCGGGGTTACCGCACCAACGAAGCGGGGATCCGCCAGCTGCGTGATCTCGTCCGGGACTGCGTGGACGAGGTGATCGTGGTGCCCTTGCCCCACTGGCATGGCCCGGAGGACGTGTTCCACCTCATGTCGATCGTGAGCCCGATCGATCGCGACCTATTCCTGGTCTACGCGCCGCTCATGCCGGTGCCGTTTCGCGAGGCGCTGACGTCCCGCGGCATCGCGCTCGTCGAAGTGCCGGAGGCGGAGTTCGACACGCTGGGGTGCAACGTGCTGGCCGTGGCACCACGCGAGGTGCTGATGATCGCCGGCAACCCCGAGACGCGCGCCCGGCTCGAGCGCGCCGGCGTGACGGTGCGTGAGTTCGCTGGGCGGGAGATCTGTCTCAAGGGGGGCGGCGGGCCGACCTGCCTCACCCGACCGCTGATGCGGGACGGGGGGTAGCACCCCCCGGGGCTCGCCCCGGTCTTATATTGGAGCCGAACCCCGTCTCTCGGAGGGTGTCATGTCGAGAACCGTCCTGGCGGCCGCGGCCGCGGTGTTCATCGGTCTCGTCGCGTGCGGTGGTGGCAAAGGGCACTCCACCAAGCCGGCGGCGACCCGGTCCAAGAGCACCGCGAAGGCGGCACCATCCGCGCAGAAAAAGAAGACGTCCAAGGCCGACACTACCCGGGGCAAGAACCCGCTGACCAACAACTAGCCGGCGGTCAGGCCGACAGCGCCCGCAGCTCGGCCTCGACGCGCTCCCGCTCGACCGCTTCTCCGAGCGAGTCGAACAGCTCCCGGGCGCGCTCGAGGTAGGCTCGTGCTTCCTCCTGCTGCCCGAGCCGGCTCCGGAACAAGCCGTACGCGTGGTACACTTGCGCTTCGGTGGCCACCGAATGTTCCACGGCCCTGGCGAGCTCGATCGCCTGCTCGAAGAACACGAACCCGGTCTCGTCTCCCTGAGCGCCGCGCAGCCGGCCCATCAGCGTGTAGATCTGCGCCAGGCGACGGATCACGTGGCCGCCGATGGCCACCTGCTCGGCGCGACGCAGCTCCGCCTCGGCTTCCAGGAGCCGGCCCGCCTCCAGGTCCAACTCCGCCAGGTTCAAGCGGATCGACAGCTCGAGGCGCGGGTCCCGCGGCGCGCGTTGCACCCAGGCCAGCGCTTCTCGGTACGCCGCCGAGGCGGCCGTGTAGCGCCCGAGCTGGGCGTCCAGCCGTCCCTGCTCATTCAGCACGCCCGCCATCTCGTCCGCGAGGCCGGCGGGCTCGAAGCGCTCTCGCGCCCGCCGCAGGAAGTCGCCGGCGGCGGCGAGGTCGCGTTGCTTCCGTGCCAGTACCCCGAGCTGCCGCTCCAGCCGGCCAGCGCGTGGCGCGTCGCTCGCGGCCTCGGCCAGCCGCAGTCCGCGGCTGTACCACGCCTGGGCGCCGCCCCAATGACCCTGCGCGAGCGCCACGTCTCCCAGTCCTTCGGACGCCGCGGTCGCCCCCGCCTGATCGAACTCCGCCTCCGCCAGTGCGAGGGAGCGCTGGAAGTGGCGCGCGCCGGCGGCGTACTCGCCCAGTGCGAGACACACATGGCCCAGCGCGCGCAGCGCCTCCACCTCCGGGCGGCGGTCCTGAAGCGCCTCCGCGACGCGGAGCGCCACTTCGTACCAGGTCCGCGCCTGTATGTGCCGGCCTACTTCCTCCTCGAGCCGGCCGGCGCGCAGCAGGGCCGCGACCACGCCCGGCGCGTCGCCGCGCTGCTGGCATTCGAGTGCCTCCACGTACGCCTTGAAAAGCGCCTGCAGGTGCTCCGTGATGCGGTGAAACGCCTGCGGCATGCGGCGTCGCAGCTCGTCCGGGTGGACCCCCCGTTTGCCCAGCGTGAGATACGGCCCCGAGCTGGACCACACCGTGGCTTCGTCCGGACGCGCGATCGAGACCAGCAGCGCGCGCAGCGGCGCGAGCGCCTCGAGCTCGGGCATGAGCGCGAGCGCCTTCTCGACCCGAACGGGCGGGGGCCCGGTCACAAGCCGTACTCCTTCATTTTCCGCGTCAGCGTATTGCGATGGATCCCGAGGATCTCCGCGGCCGCGCCGATCTGTCCGTTGGTATGGGCCAGCACACGGGCGATGTGCCGCGCCTCCGCCTCCGCTAGGGTCAGGAGGCCGCCCTGCGGCCGATCCGCGCGTGTGGTCTCCTCACCCCGCAGCTCGTCCGGCAAGTGCTCGGCCCGGAGCGTCTCGTCGGTCGCTACGATCACCGCCCGCTCGATCACGTTGCGCAGCTCGCGGACGTTGCCCACCCACGCGTGGGCGCGCAGCAGCTCGAGCGCCCGGTCCGAGATCGCGTGGATCCGTTTGCCGTAACGCTCCGCGAACAGACGGACGTAGTAGGCAGTGAGCAGGACGAGGTCGTCCCCTCGCTCCACCAGCGTGGGGAGTCGGATGGTGACGACTGCGAGACGATAGTAAAGGTCTTCCCGGAACCGCCCCTGCTTGATCGCCTCCTTGAGATCGCGGTTCGTGGCCGCAATCAGGCGCACGTCGATGGGGATCGTTTCGCCGCCGCCCACCCGCTCGATCTCCCGCTCCTGCACCGCGCGCAGGATCTTTGCCTGTAGCGCGAGGCTCATGTCCGCGATCTCGTCGAGGAACAGGGTGCCGCTCCCCGCCTGCTCGAAGCGACCGATCTTGCGGGTGACGGCGCCCGTGAACGCACCCTTCTCGTGACCGAACAACTCGCTCTCGAGCAGGTTCTCCGGGATGGCGGCGCAATTCACCGCGACGAACGCGCCCGAGGCGTGCGGGCCGTTGATGTGGATGGCGCGGGCGACCACCTCCTTGCCCGTTCCCGATTCCCCCTGGACGAGCACCGTCGCGGAGCTCCCCGCGACGCGGGCCAGCAGCTTGTACACGTCGAGCATGGCGGGGCTCTGGCCGACCAGAGCGTACGGGCCGACCGCGTGCGGCTCGACGAGGGGAAGCGGCACCGCCGTCTCGCTGGCGACGGAGCGGAGCCGCTCGAGCGCGCGTACCAGCTCGTCGCGGCGCAACGGCAGGGAGAGCACGTCGAGCAAGCCCGCCTTCTCCGCTCGCAACACCAGACCCATCGAGGGGGCCTGCGCGACGGCGATGAGTCGCGGACTCGCCGTGGCCCCGCGCAGGGTGTCGACCCACCAGGCCAGGTCATCGTCCGGGTGCTCGCCGAGCACGGCCAGGACGACGTCCCAACGCTGGCCGGCGAGCTGACGCACCGCGCGCGGCAGGTCCGGCGCGGTATCCACTTCGAGCCGACCGTCGTCGGCCCATTGCCGCAGGTTTTGGAGCAGACCGCCGGCGCTCCCGCCCTCGCCGGCGACCACGAGAATCCGCAAGAGCGCCAATGCCTCCTTACCCGGCGCTGCGGACGGGACCGAGGGCTCCATGTGAACTCGTGGAATCATCCCCTCGTGCCGGCGCCACCCAGATACCGGGCGACCAGCACGAGCGCATCATCCGTGCCTTTGCCATGGCGCGCCAGGATGTGATCGGCGAGTTGTTGCGGCGTCGCCTCGGACGACAGTGCCTCCGCGAAGCCCTCCCGGATCCCGTCGGTCGTGAAGATGAGCGTATCGCCGGCGGCGATGGGGAGGACGACGGGGTGGGGCCGCGGCAGCTCGGACCCTACGATGCCGCCGCGCGTCACCAGACTGGTCCGCGGCGAGCCCGACCGCGCAGCGCTGTCGCCGTACAGCAGCAGACCCTCGACGTTGCCGACGCCGAGCCACGTCATCGACCGCTCGGGTCGCGCGAACAGCGCCACGCTCATCACCACGCCGCGTGTCCCCTTCAGCGCCCGGTGGCAGCGCTCGATGAGGGCGATCGGCGATTCGGTCGCGTGTCGCTCGAGGGCGGCGACGGCGGCCTGCGCCGCCGTCGCCGCCTCGGCACCGTGGCCGAGTCCATCCACCACCGCCACGAGTACGCCGGTCCCGATCGGCTTGACGAGATGCAGGTCGCCCGACTGGGCCTGCCCTGGGAGGGCGAGCGTCGCGACGCCCCACTCGATCAACGCCGCCGCGCCCACCGAGGCCTCAGGCATTCATCCGTCGCCATTTTTTCATCGTCACAGTCGTTCCCTTACCGACGTTCGAGCTCACGTCGAAATCGTCCATCAGACGGCGCGCCCCGGGAAGGCCCAGTCCCAGTCCGCCGGAGGTGGAGTAGCCGTCCTCGAGAGCGCGCGAAACGTCCTTGATCCCCGGCCCCTGATCCCGTGCGACGATCACCACGCCCTGGCGGTCGCCGTTCGTGACGAGGCTGAGCATGACTTCGCCTCGCTTGGCGTACATGAGGATGTTGCGCGCGATCTCGGAAATCGCAGCGGCGATCACCGTCTGATCCCCGCTCGAGAACCCAGCCTCCGCCGCCAGATCCCGCCCGCGTTGTCGGGCGGTGACGACATCCACGTCGGCGGCGATCGGGATCAGCAGCTCATCAGCCACGGTCGATGCGTCCGGATCCCCGCTCGATGCGGAGCTGCATCTGCCGATCCAGGAACGCCAGACCCTCCTCGAGATCGAGCGCGGTCGAGACGCCCTTGAGCGTCAGGCCGAGCTGGACCATCGCGAAAGCGACCTCGGGCTGGATCCCGACGATCACGGTTTCCGAACCGCGCAGCCGTGCCATGTGAGCGATGTCTCGCAGGGTCCGGACGGCGAACGAATCCATCACGTCGAGCGCTGTGACGTCCACGATCACGCCCCGGGCCCGGAACCGCCCGACGCGCTCGATCAACGCCTCCCGCAGCTGCGAGAGATCGGCGTCCGTGAGCGCCGACTGGATGGACGCGATCAGGTAATGGCCCTGCTTCAGGATCGGTACTTCCACACGACCTCCGTCGACGGTGTGAGAAGCAGGGTCACGTCTTCGAGGTCAGCTCTTCAAACGGGAGGACCTTGTAACCCAGCAGGCGCTCTGCCTCCTCGATGCCTCCCTGGAGGTCGCCCACCGTGGCCATCTCGCTCAGATCTACACCGATCGTCACGAGCGTCTGCGCGATCTCGGGCGACAGGCCCGTCACGATGACCGTCGCGCCCAGCAGGCGCGAAGCCTCGACCGTCTGCACCAGGTGGTTCGCAACGTTCGAGTCCATGGCGGCCACGCCGGTGATGTCGATCACGACGACCTTCGCGCGGTTAGTGCGGATCGCGCGCAGCAGCTGCTCGGTGAGCTGCCGCGCACGCTGCGGGTCGATGACGCCGATGATCGGCAGAATCAGCAATCGCTCGCGCACCTGCAGCACCGGGGTGGACAGCTCCCGAATCGCCTCCTGCTGCTGCCGGATGATACGCTCGCGCTCCTGCACGAAGCCGACGGCCACCGTATTCGCGATTCGGTTCGCCGCCGGCTCGTAGGCGTCGAGGATGCGGTTGAGCTTGTCGAAGTCTTCGTGGTACTTGGCGAACAGCGAGCGGGCGAGCACGTCACGCAGCAACAGCACGATGCCGACCACTTCGTGCGTCTCGACGCCTCGCGGGATGATGCGCTCGGAGAGGTTGCGCGCGTACGCCTGCAGGGCCTCGAACGTTCCCGTCTCCAGCGCTTCGACGTAATTGTCGTACACCGACGTCGCTTCGGCGAAGATCTCCTCCTCCGTCATCGCCGTGAGCAGCTGGGCCCGCGTGATGCGCCGCGCCCACTCCTCGCGCAGCTGCGTGCGGTTCTGTCGCAGGTGAGCCACCAGCTCGCGCAACAGCGCCGCGGTGGACTCGGATAACGCCTGGGGATCGGGCGGCGGCGGCAGGGCGTCTTTGCCTTTCGTGGCCATGGCTGGCGGTCCTCGCCTGGGAGAATGTTGCTGCGGCGCAACAGCAAGGCTAGTGCCAAGCCATCGCGCCAGCTAGCGCATGCTAACTGCCAATGTCACAGCATGTTGCCAATCGTAATGATACGGTCCTATGGCGTGAGTGCAACAGTCTGATGCGCGCGGCTGTGGCTGGCAGCACAAAAAGAGTGCGCAGACACGGCCCGATCCGCCTGACTGGACGGGCGGGGGTGTCAAATCACATCGCGGCGTTGCTGGCTGCGGAGCCCACGATGATTTCGCCCGTGGTCGTCACCACGCCGGGCAGGCAACCCAGGAGTGTGCACCCGCCACCGGTCAGACTCTGTCGGTACACGTGAATCAGGTTCACGGTGAGGCCGCTCGCGTGTACGCCGTCCCCCGTGGGAAGTTGCTCGTTGAGCACGACGTAGCCGACCCCGGGAAGCGTGATTCGCGTGTTGGGCGCCACAGTGGCGTCTCCAAATGTCACCTGCACCCCATTCACCACGAGGTCCGCCAGGGTCGAGCCGAGCCCGTTGCTCGTCGCCTGCGCACCGTTGCTCGTGCTGCTCACCGCGGCGGTGAGGCTGCTCGCCGTGATCAGCCCGTTCAACAGGTTCACGTTGAACACGGTCGCCACGCTCTGCGCGGCGGCCGCATTTCCGATCGACCCCGAGGTCGTCCCCGTCAGCGCTTCTGTGGTGATCGTGCCCGGCAGGTTCAGTCCGTCGGCATCGCCGTCCACCATCGCACCCTCCGTCGGGGTCACGGCAGGGAGCACCGCCAGCGCAGACTGCTGCGTGCCGCCGGCGCTCTGTACGAGCGCGCCGTACGCTTGGCCGCTCACCGACTGCGCCGGTGTGACCGGAGCGAGCGCTGCGGTGACGCCGTTCAACAGCGACAGCGCCACGACGACCTGCACGGCTCGAATCCTCGACCGTCTCATTCTTCGGCCCGTCCTTTCAACCCGTCCTAGTGTGCCTGGATGTTGCCGCCCGTGAGATCCACGAGGTCAGTTGTATTCCCATCCGCGAGCTCGATCCCAAAGCGGTCGGGGTTGTCGCAGGCGATGGCGCCGAACTGTTCCTGCCTCCAACTCCCATTGCCGTCCTTCACGCTCGCCGTTCCGCCGAAGAACGCGCACTCCCCGCCCCGCCCGTCTAAATCCTCGAACGAGGCGAAGGAGCTGGGGTCGAATGTCAGGCTCTGAATTCGTAAATGGGGCGGATGCCACACCGTCTGGAGCTGGCCCTTGATCGGGCCCCCGCTCGAGCACAGGTCCCGCGCGTCGACGTTGAACCCAAACGTCGTCGTCCCGCCCAGCGGTTCGATGCGACCGCCGCCCGTGAAGCGCTCGCCCCCCGCACAAAGCCCGGTGCCGTCCGAAAACGAGGGTTTGGGACCCGCCGGGGTCACGGGTCGATCGCAGCCCCACGCGAGCAGCGTAGCGGCCACGAGGCCCGGCACCAACCCGAGTCTTATCTGTCTGCACATGCTCTGCCTCCTCAGCAGGGTCGTCAGGCGAACTGCTGCGGGAGGCGCGGTGGCAATACAGATGCCAGTCGGCGGGCTTCAAGTCCTGCTTGTGAAATCGAGAGTTACGCGGGCTGTCGCCGTCGCGCAGCGCGCTGCCGGCGCATCACTCGCGAGGCGTCAACGTGGCGCGCGCGCTAAATGGTGCACGCAACATGGGCGAGGGTCAGCGTCGCGGAGGTGCGACACGGCGCGAGCGCCGCGGGGAGCGGCGTGCGGTCCGCCCCCCGCCGGTCGCTGCATCGCTCATTCACCTACCTCCTGGGTTACGCACACTCTGCATGCCTCTGGCATCCGTGTCAGCCCGCGCCCAGCGGTTGCGGGATGGCGACCGCGCGTCGCGGCGCGTGTGCCGGCGCTGCCACCGCACCGTCCAGCTCGAAACCCTCGCCGTCGCACACGACCCGCGCGATCCGCTCGGCGGCCTGGCCGTCCCACCGCTCGATGACGGGTCGCGCCGGGGAGTGCCGCGCGAGACCGCGCTCGGCCGCCGCAAGGATGGCATCGCGCTGCGCTTGCACCAAGCGGTTTGTCCCGTGCGTGCAGGTGATCGGACGCTCGGTATTCGGTCGCACGGTTAGGCACGGCACCCCGAGAAACGACGTCTCCTCCTGTAGTCCGCCCGAGTCGGTCACGACCAGTCCGGCCTTCGCGACGAGGCTCAGCATGTCGAGGTAGCCGAGCGGCTCGAGCAGTCGCAGTCCCCGGTCGGCGGGCGGCCGCAGCCCCAGGTCCTCGATGCGCGCGCGTGTGCGCGGGTGCACCGGGAAGAGCACGGGGACGTGGTCGGCGAGCCGGGTCAGGGCCTCGAGTAATTCCTGCAGGACTGTGGGATCATCCACGTTGGCCGGGCGGTGCAGCGTCACCACGACGTAGGGACGCCCGCGGACGTCGAAGCGCATCGGCGCGTCGACCGCCAGCGCCTGCGGCAGTGCCCAACACAGCGTGTCGATCATCACGTTGCCGACGAAGTGCATGCGGTCCGTGGGAATCCCCTCGGCCTCGAGGTTCTCCGCCGCGTCACGCGACGGCAGGAACAGCAGGTCCGACAGTCGGTCCGTGACCACGCGGTTGATTTCTTCGGGCATGGTCCAGTCGCGGCTGCGCAGACCGGCCTCGACGTGACCGAGCCGCACGTGGAGCTTGGCGGCCACGAGCGCGGCGGCGATGGTGGAGTTCACGTCACCGTACGTCAGGACGAGGTCGGGATGGAGCTCCACGATCACGGGCTCGAGGCGTTGCATCACGGCCGCCGTCTGCTGGGCGTGCGACCCCGACCCCACGCCGAGGTCGTGGTCGGGCGCCGGGATCCACAGTTGCTCGAAGAAGGCGTCGGACATGCCAGGATCGTAATGCTGGCCGGTGTGGACGATCACGTGCTCGACCCCGCGCTTCACCAGCTCGCGGTCCACGGGGGCGAGCTTCATGAAGTTGGGGCGGGCTCCGACGACGGAGAGGACGCGCATCGCGCTAGTGCGACAGGGCGGCGATTCCGATGATCGCCACCGGAATCGACACGAGGATACCGAGAATGCGGAAGGTTCGCTCGGTATCGTTGCGGCGTGGCACGATGATGCGATCGCCGGTGCGCAACCCCATGCCTTCGACCGTCAGCCCGCGCGTAAACGCATCCTGGAAACCGTTTCCCACGTAGAGGCCTTTGCCGTCCCGCTCGATGCGCGCGCCCGTGAAGTTCGCATCTTTCGTGGGACCGCCCGCCGCCATCAGGGCGTCGGAGACCACGGCGCCCGAGAGGACAGTGTAGAAGCCGGGATGCTCTACCTCGCCGAGCACGCCCAGGCGCACCAGCACCTTAGCGCGGACCATCGGGTTCTTCACGTAGCGCCCGAGCTGCTGGCTGAGATACGTCTCCACGTCGGCCCGCCGCACGCCCGTGAGCGGTATTGCCCCGATCACGGGCAGCGTCAGCGCGGGGCCCGGCCCCACGCTGAACGCATGTGTGAATTGCGTGTCCCCCTCCACCTCGAGGAGGATCTGGTCGCCGACCTCGAACCCGCCTGGGAGAGTCCCCTTGGCGGTCTGGCCCGCCAGCGGGGCCGCGAAGAGCGACAGCGCCAGAAGGCGCACGACCATTCTCTCGATCATAGTGTCATTCATAGTGTCATTCGACCGTCACGCTTTTCGCCAGGTTGCGCGGCCGATCCACGTCGCAGCCGCGCAACACGGCGATGTGATACGCCAAGAGCTGGAGCGGAATCACCGTCAGCACCGGCGCGATCAGGGGTGGGCTCGCCGGCACGGCGACTTGGTGATCTGCCAGCTTGCTCAGATCGCCGTTGCCCTCGCTCGTGATCGCGATGATGCGGCCCCCCCGGGCTTTCACTTCCTGCATGTTCGAAACGACCTTCGAGTAAACGGGATCCTTGGGCGCCAGGCAGACGACCGGCATGTTCTCGTCGATCAACGCAATGGGTCCGTGCTTCATCTCGGCAGCCGGGTAGCCCTCGGCATGGATGTAGGAGATCTCCTTGAGCTTGAGGGCGCCCTCGAGGGCTACGGGGAAATTGGCGCCCCTGCCCAGGTAGAGGGCGTTGCGGGCGTCCGCATAGCGCTCGGCGAGCGCCCGAACCTGCGGCTCGACGGCAAGCGCGCGCTCCACCAACTCCGGGAGCCGGACCAGCTGCGAGACCAGCCGACGCCCGTCCTCCGCCGGAAGCCCCCGCTGGCGCCCGAGGTACAGCCCCAACAGCAGCAACGCGACGACCTGCGAGGTGAACGCCTTGGTCGAGGCGACCCCAATCTCTGGACCCGCGTGCAGGTAGATACCGCCGTCCGCCTCGCGGGCGATGGTCGAGCCGACGACGTTCACGAGACCGAGCACCGTGGAGCCGGCGGCTCGCGCGGCCCGCAAGGCTTCCAGCGTATCCGCCGTCTCGCCGGACTGCGAGATCGCGATCGTGATCGTGCCGGGGACTTGAAGCTGACGCCGGTAGCGATACTCTGACGCGTACTCGACCGATACCGGGATCCCGACCAGCTCCTCGAGGACCTGACGGCCCACTAGCCCCGCGTGCCACGACGTGCCGCATGCCACGATTACGATGCGCCGGATCGCCGCGCACTGCTCCTCCGTGAGGTTCAGCCCGTTGAGGCGCGCTGTCCCTTCGGCGACGAGCAACCGTCCACGGAGGGTGCTCCGCACGGTTTCGGCCTGCTCACAGATCTCCTTCAGCATGAAGTGGGGATAGCCGCCGAGCGCGATCGCGTCGAGATCCCATTCGATATCGTCGACCGCCCGCACCTGCTCCCGAGCCTCGCGGTCCAGCACGCGGTAGCCCGCCGCGGTCACCACGGCAACGTCGCCGTCGTTGAGGTAAACCACCGACCGGGTATGTCCCAGCACCGCGCTCGCATCGGAGGCCACCAGGTACTCCCGGTCCCCAACGCCGAGGAGCACCGGCGAGCCGCGCCGCGCGACCACGATCTTGCCGGGATCCGCCTCGGCGACCACCGCGAGGCCGTAGGTCCCCTCGACGTGGTCCAGGGCCGCGATGACCCGTTCTTCGAGCGTCGCGCCGGGCGACTCCTCGATCAGATGTACCAGTGTCTCGGTATCGGTCTCAGTCACGAAGCGATGGCCGTCCTGCTCCAGCCGCTTGCGGAGCACGTCGGCGTTCTCGATGATGCCGTTGTGGACCAGCGCCACCGTCCCCGCGCAATCGACGTGGGGGTGTGCGTTGCGCTCGGTCGGCGCGCCGTGCGTCGCCCAGCGTGTATGTCCGATACCGCAGTGCCCGTGCACCGGCCTCCGAGCGAGCAGCTCGCGCAGGCCGGCGATGCGACCGGCGAGCTTGCGGGTCTCCACCCCACCACCGTTCTGGACCGCGACCCCGGCGGAGTCGTAGCCCCGGTATTCCAGGCGCGCGAGCCCCTCAACCAGAACCGACACCGCCTCTCTCGAGCCGACGTACCCCACGATTCCGCACATCGCTCAGCTGCCCTCGCGCTTGAGTTCCAGCAACGGGTCACCGGTAATCGCTAGACCGAACCGCGAGAGCTGAGCCAGCGTACCGTCGGCTGCGCCGAGCGTCACATCCGCTAGCGGAAGGATCAAGGCCCCGCACCGCTCGCACCTCACCACCGTGCCACGGCGGGCGGGGCGTGGGCGTTTGCTCGTCTCTAGGCTCCGCTTCTTACAATCCTTGCAGCGCATACTCGGCGGTCTCAGGTCGCGCCCCTGCACTTCAAGTTTGAGGCCCGGGCGACGCCGACCGTGCGCGCGGCCCGCGTTAGCAATCAGGGCGACAAGGGGTTAGCCGCCGTGCCCCGCGGCCTGGCGGGCGCGTCGCAAGCGTGCGCTGCGTTGCGCGCACGCGGCAGCCGCCGCGGCACGGCCGCGCAGCCGGGGGCGTTGCAGGCCGAGGCGCAGCGCGTGCACCCTGCCACACGACGGCCCCGGGTTTGCAGTCATGATTCGCACCGACGGAATCGAAGGGGACGCGGTTGGCCGGAGCGGGCGTATGACAGATCGGATGCCACAAGGCGGATTGCCACTCGTGCTTCTGGCCGGCGACGGCCACGAAGCTACGCGGTGGCTTCGCGGCCTGCTCGAGGGCGGTGGATATGCCGTGCTCCAGGAGCGGTCGGGCCAACACGCCCTCGAACGGGCGCGGACGACCGAGCCGGACGTGATCCTCGCGGACGCCGACCTGCCCGACATGCCCGGCGTAGAACTGTGTCGCGTGCTCCGGTCCGATCCCCGCGTCTCCAGCAGCACGCCGATTCTGTTGATGATCCGCGAGGCGGCCACGCGGACGCAACGCCTGGCCGCGTTGCGTGCCGGTGCGTGGGAATGCATCGCGCCTCCGCACGACGCGGACGAGATCCTCCTCAAGATCGGCGCCTACGTTCACGCCAAGCTCGACGCGGACCGAGCTCGAACCGAGGGTCTGCTCGATGCAGGAACCGGTCTCTATAACCGGCAGGGGCTTGCGCGCCGGGCGCGCGAGTTGGGATCGCAGGCGTTCCGGGAACACGGCCCGCTCGCGTGCGTCGTGCTCGCGCTGGACATCGAGCCGACCGACCCCGCCGCCGGGCCGCAGCCGGGCGCGAGCCTCGGTCGGTACGTGCAGGCGATCAAAGCGGCGGCTCGACTGTCGGACGTGATCGGGCGCCTCAGCGCGACCGAGTTCGCGGTGCTTGCCCCCGGCACAGATGCGGGTGGCGCGCGCCGGCTCGCCGAGCGCCTCGCCAGTTCGGTTTCCGCCACCACCGTCGCGTCGGCAGCCGGCGCCCCGTCCGCGGCACCCGTTCGAGTCCGCTGCGGCTATGAGGCCGTGGCTAACGTTGGCTACGCCCCGATCGAACCCGTCGATCTCCTGGTCCGGGCCGCCGCCGCTGTCCGGACCGGCAGGGCAGACTCGGGTGGGTGGCTGCGGCGTTTCGACGAAGGCACTAATCCGGCCCCCTCCGGAACCTAGACAGGCACCCGCCGGCTCCCGCTGTTCTCGTCTGCTGCTTCGTAGCCCGGCAGATAATAGGAGTAGTAGCGGTAGGCCCCGCCCGCCGGCACGTCGTTCAAGATCGCCCCCAGCAACCGCACAGGCAGCCGTTGCAGCGTCTCAAGCTTGGCCGCCGCCACGTCGCGGTGGCTGTACCCGGTACGGAGCACCAGAGCGAGCGTTCCCGTCAGTGTGCCGAGGATCAACGGATCCACGCCAGCCGCGAGCGGCGGGCTGTCGATCAAGATCACGTCGTACCCCGACCGCATGCCGTTCACCAGCTCCGACATGGGAGGGGATCCGAGCAACTCGGGGGCGTTGTACGCGCGCGTGCCGCACGCGATCAGCGAGAGCGAGGGGTACGGCGTCGCTTGCACGATGGCGTCGAGGGGGGTCTCGCCCCGGAGGAAGTCGCTCAGCCCCGGGCGGCGGCGAGCGCTCAGCCGGCGATGCAGCACGCCGCGCCGGATGTCGGCGTCGATCAGCAGGGTGCGGTGCCCGCCATCCGCGAAGGTATGCGCCAGGTTTGCGGCCAGGAACGACTTGCCGTCCCCCGCCCCGGGGCTTGTCACGGTCACGAGAAGCGGCGCCCGCCCGCCGTGCGCGTACACGAGGTTGAGGCACACCCCCCGGAGGGCCTCCACGACCTGGTTGACGTCCTCGGGCACACGGCCTTTGCCGTGGCGCCCCGCGTGCGGTAGGGTTCGCAGGTGCGGCACGGCGCCCAGGATCGCCAGCCCCATCTCGCGCGAGACCTGATCGGGGTAGCGCACTCTGGGGTCGATACGATCGAGTAGCACCGCGCCCACAACGGCGAGCCCGAAGCTGCCGCAGAAGCCAAGCAGGATCAGCCGCCCTCCCGCCGAGCTCACGGGCTCCCGCGAAACAACCGCCGCGTCGAGAATGCGGACGTCGGGTATGGTGCTCGCCTCCGCCAGGCGCGCCTCTTCATACCGCTTCTGCAGCAGCGTGTAGAGGTCCTCGGCCATGCTCAGGGTGCGACGCAGCCGGGCCTCCTCGATGGCCCGCGCCGGGATCTGACGCAGGCTGCGTGAGTCCGCACCGAGCCGACGGCCCAGCTCCATCTCGCGGGCCGCGAGCTGGTCCATCAGCCCACGCGCCAGCGCCGGAATCGTCTGGCGCTCCAGCGTCGCAATTTCTGCTACCAAGCGTTGTACGGGCGGGTACTGGTCGGAGTAGCGGTACCGCAGCGCACGCAAGCTAGCTCGCTTCGAGGTCAGCTCCGTGAGCGCGGCGGCGAGGTCGGGGTTCCCCTGAACGGACCCGACCACCGCGAGCGCGTCGGCGGAGAGGCCGCTCGAGTCACTGGTAGGCGCCAGCAACCGTTGCAACGCCTCGCGGTCCTGTTGGATCCGATCCCGGTCCGCCTGCATGCCGAAGAAGGTCCCGAACTTGGGGTCGGACTCGGCGCCCTGGCCCCCGCCGGCCGCGCTCGGCACGCCGAGCGACACGGGCGGCGTTCGATCGCCCGGCAACGTAATCGTCCGTTCCCGGAATCCCTCGAACGCCGCCTCGGCGCTCCGCAAATTCCCTTGCGCGCTCTGCAACTGCTCCGCCAGGATCTTCGTGAGCTCGGTCAGCTTCTTCCGCTTGAGGTCCGACGCCACTTGCACGTAGCGTTCGGCCACCGCGTTGACCACGGCGGTGATGCGCGGTGCGTCGGGGCCCCGCAACTCGAGCCGGAGGAAGTTCCCTTTCTCATCCAGCTGCGCGCTCAGCGAGTCCGCCAGCGAGCGCGCGGCATCCCGCAGGGTCGACAAACCGAACTCGACGGCCCGGTCGGTAGGCAGCGTGCTGGCGGCGGGCGCCCAGGCCAATCCCAGCCGGGTTCCGATCGAGTCACCCACCGTCCCGCGCTCCACGACCTGGCCCTCCAACGTGGCCAGTGCGTAACTGCGACGGTCAGAGTCCACCTTGAGACGATACACCCCTGGTCGGTACTGCCCGGTCACCTGCAACGTCGCCAGCACACCTTCGTCCGCTCGCGACTTCGGGCTCACGAACAGCCGCTGGTCGCGGACCACTTGATCGAGCACCACGTATGACTTGAGGAGATCCACCCAGGCCTGGGGGTCGAGCAACTGGCCCTGCCGGATGGGCCCTCGGTCCTGGCCCTGGCCCCAGCGCTCGCTCTCAGTCGCGTCAATCCAGATGGTTGACTGCGCCCCATACTGAGGCCTGACAAAACGTGCGACCCCGAAGCCCGCCGTCGTGCCGAGAACCGTCACGCCGCAGATCAGCCACTTGAACCGCAGCACGGCGCTGAACACCCGCCTCCAATCCACCCCTCCTTCGGAGTCGGCACCGCCCCACTCCGTCGTGGGGGGTGGCGGCGATGGCGGAACCATCACCGGTGAAGTCGAACCAGGTGGCAGCGGCAGGTGGCTCATCGTCATGGAACGGGTACCTCTCCAGGTCGCGCTCGGTGTGGCTTCGGAAAACTGCGGTTCATTGGCTGATGAAGTGTGGCAAGTCCGATACCGTGCGCTGCCCGCAGACCGGTGGGACTGATGCCGCAATTCAGTGCAATCGCCTGGCGGAACGGATGCACCTTGGTGCGGTCGGAACGGTGTCGCCCGGCTTGCGCGCGGCCGTTGTTGCCCAATCCGTGCGGCAAACCGGCGACGCTGGGGCATCACGACAATGTGGCCCGAACCGTGCGTAGGGGTGCGGTCGACCGTTATCGAGGACGAGCGTGATGTCCATGCCGATTACACAGGACGGCGTCCAGCCCGGCGATGTGCGTGAGCCGGCCGCGTTGCTGGCGATCGGGCCCGAAGCCAAGGCCCGCGTGCGGATTCTCGTGGTGGACGACGAGCACACGCTGCGCGAAAGTTGCGCCGCAGTACTCCGGCACGAAGGGTACGACGTCACGGTCGGCAGCCGGGGCCAGGACGCGCTCGAGCTGCTCAAGCGCCGCGCTTTCGACGTCCTGCTCGTGGATCTCTACATGTCACAGGTCGACGGGCTTGCACTGCTGCGAGCCGCACTCGGGACCAATCACGACACGATCGTGATCGTGATGACGGGGAATCCGAGCGTCGAATCGAGCGTCGAGGCTTTGCGGCAGGGTGCTTTCGATTATCTCCCCAAGCCCTTTTCCGCTTCACACCTGCAGGTCTTGATCGGGCGCGCGGTGCACACGCTGTTGGTCGCGCGCGAAACGCGTGAGCAGCAGGACACGCTCGACCGGGCGCAGGTGCAAACGGACAAGCTGACGCTCCTCGGCACCGCGCCCGCCTTTCGCCGAGCGATCGAGCTCGCCCGGAAGGTGGCGCCGACGGACGCCTCCGTCTTCATCACGGGAGAGAGCGGCAGCGGCAAGGAGATGATCGCGCAGTTCATTCACCACCACAGCCGCCGCTCAAGCCGCCCGTTCGTGGCGGTGAACTGCGCCGCGCTGCCCGAAGGACTGCTCGAGTCCGAGATGTTCGGCCACCGCAAGGGTGCCTTCACCGGCGCGGTCCGGGACAAGCCCGGGTTGCTCGAAGCCGCCCACGGCGGCACGCTGTTTCTCGACGAGCTCGTCGAGATGCCTAAATCGATCCAGGCCAAGCTCCTGCGCGTCATCCAGGACGGCGTGGTGCGCCGCGTGGGTAGCGAGACGACGGACGCCGTCGTGAACGTGCGCTTCATCGCTGCGACCAACGTCGACCCGGAAGGCGCCGTCAAGGCCGGGGACATGCGGGAGGACCTGTACTACCGCTTGCGCGTGGTGCCGATCAACGTGCCGGCACTGCGCGAGCGACCCGAGGACATCCCGCTCCTGGCGGACTACTTCCTCTCCACGTACTGGGTGCGCCATCGCCGCAAGGGCGCTCCCTTCCCGCGCTTGACCGACGCGGCGCTGCGCGCGCTGTGCGGGTACGCCTGGCGCGGCAACGTCCGCGAGCTGCAGAACGTCATCGAGCACGTGGCCGTCGTCGTGGAACCCGGGGCCGAGATCCGGCCCGAGGACTTGCATCTCACGGGAGATGCGGCGCCGGCGGATACGGGCGCCAATCCCGCGTCGTTGATCTCGACCCTGCTGGAGGAGAGCTATCACGCCGCCCGGGACCGCGTAATCGCCCAGTTCGAGCGGCAGTACCTGACGTGGCTCGTCAACCGAGCCAGCGGCAACATGTCGAAGGCCGCCCGCATTGCGGGTGTCGATCGGACCACGTTGTACCGGCTGATGGAGCGCCACGGACTGCAGCGCAGCCCCACCGCAGGGTGGGTAGTCGAGCGCGAGCCCGGGCCGGGGGCGGGCGCGATGGAGGAGGTCGAGGCTCATGTGGGCGAATCGGGCGGGCAGGCCGCGTGATCCGCGGAGGGGTAATGGAGATGCGGTCGAACACCGCTGAACAGCTCGACTGGCCGGTCGTCACGACGGTCCGCGGGCCCGAGCCGGAGCAGGACCAGGAGCCGCAAGATCTCACGACCTGCTTGGCCGGCCCGAACGGGCTCGACCTCGTCGTGGAGCTCGCGCATGACCTGCGCTCGCCCCTCACGTCCATTCTCTTCCTCGCGGAAGCACTGCAGCAGGGTCAGGGTGGTTCCGTGACTGCGGACCAGAGTCGCCAACTCGGCCTGATCTACAGCGCCGCGCTTTGTCTGTGCGCGACGGCGAGCGACGTGCTGGAGCTGGCCCGGGGCGGCAACCGGTTGGTGGACCGCGCGCCCGCACCCTTCTCGGTGGCCGAGACGTTCGAGTCGGTGCGCAGCATGATCCAGCCGATTGCCGAGGAAAAGAGCCTGGCACTACGCCTCGTCCACCCCGTGCCCGAACGGCGCGTAGGGCACGCCCGGGCGCTGTCGCGCGTGCTCCTCAACCTCGCCACCAACGCGGTGAAGTTCACCGACACGGGCTACGTGGAACTGGCGGCCCGACCGATCGACTCCCGCCGGCTCGAGTTCTCCGTGAGGGACACCGGCGCCGGGTTTGATCCCGTGCTGCAGCGCGCTCTGTATCAGCCCGTGAGGGCGGCGTCGGCGAACGGGCGGCATCAGTTTTCCAGCTCCGGCCTGGGACTCGCCATCTGTCGCAAACTGGTGAAGGTCATGGGCACAGAGCTCCAGGTGGAAACCCACCCGAATTGGGGAACCCGGTTCTATTTCGAGGTCGACTGTCCGCCCGCTGGTTCGGCTCCTTAGACCCACCCCGCCCTACGCGGCGCCCAGACACAACCGAGATCGAGCGACTGACGCTCATGGGTGATCTCGCATAGGGGCAGCCGGATATTCGCGATCCACGCCCGGCCGGCGAGTCCCACGATCCGTCGGCACCATCCCGGCCGCAAATGGCGTAGGTATGCCGGTGATGCGGAGCCGCCACGCTGCACTGCCTGTTGCGCGCACGCGATATGAAATTGAAGGAAGGGCGCGGTATCTCGCCGTCACGCTAACGGTCGCGCGCGCCCGTCGCGAGCGCTCTACACTCGCCGCCCCTGCGCCATACATCGACGCAACGAAACGCAGCGCGGCCGGCGGCGAACCGGCGCACGTCAAGGCAAGCTTAACCTTGCGGCATCGGGACTCGGCGCGCGCACGGAGTTTGCCATGTCTGCGCGGCATGACGACGACGCTCACGCCTTACCGACCGGCACGATCCAGCCGACCGACGCTTTCGCTCGTACACGCATCGCCACTCCACGCCATTGATCGAGAGCACCGGGGCCGGCGCCTCGTAAACATTGTCGTGGCGGCCGTCGGCCTCGCACTCACATCCCCGTTGCTGCTGCTGATCGCGGCATTGATCAAGCTGACGTCGCGCGGACCGGTGCTCTTCATGCAAGCCCGTGTCGGCCTGGATCGCAGGGCGCTCACGGGCGCTGGCGGGAACACGCGGCGCAACATGGACCTGGGTGGCACGCCGTTCACGATGTACAAGTTCCGCACGATGCGCGCGGCCGAGCAGAACGGGAAGCAGGTATGGGCGCGAGCAGACGACGAGCGCGTTACGCCGATCGGCCGAGTGCTGCGCACGTTCCGACTCGACGAGCTGCCGCAGTTGTTCAACGTGCTGAAGGGTGATATGAACATCGTCGGGCCGCGGCCGGAACAACCCGACATCTTCGTGTACCTGCGCGAGCAAATCGAAAGCTACCCGCGGCGCCAGCGGGTGCGGCCGGGGATCACGGGCTGGGCCCAGGTCAACCAGGGGTACGATACCTCGGTGGACGACGTGCGCCGCAAGGTGCATTACGATCTCGAGTACATCCGCCGGCAGTCGGCGCTCGAAGACCTCAAGATTATGCTCCGCACGGTTCCCGTGATGTTGCTGCGTCGGGGCAGTCGGTAACTCCGACCGTACGACGACGTCGTTTGCTCGCGCTCAAGGGCGCGCCGCGCGCTCGTGCACCAGGCGCGAGAGCGCCGGGTAGAGATCCCCGCCGACGGCTTTGGCCAGCTTCTTGAGATTCCACAACCACAGCTGGCGCAGCCGGACGGCGCGGGCACCGGAGGCGAGCGCCGCGGCGACGGTGGCAGGGGCTCCGCGCCGCAGGACGTAGCGCCCGACGACGAGGCAGCCGTCCACGACCCGGCAGCGCATCGTGGGTTCCGAGGTGAACAGCGCGACCAGCCCCGCAGCAGCGGCCGCCCCTGCGACGCGCCGTGAATAGGCCCCACCCGGCACCGAGGCCACCCGCACGGGCTCACCCAGCACATCGGCCAGGGCCTGCGCGCTTCGGCTCCACTCGTCGATGAGGCGGTCCCAACTGCACCGCGCCATCCGTGCGGGATGCGAGCAGGAATGCGTGCCGATGACGTGCCCCCGCCCCGCCAGCTCCCGTACCTGGGCCCGCCCGACGAACCCCGGAGTCCCGAGGTAGTCCGTAGTAATGAAGAAGTGACCGCGCCACCCTGCACGCTCGAGCAGGTCGGCGACGCATCCATACGCGCTGGCGCCGCCGTCGTCGAATGTCAGAAGGACAGGCGGCGGGCCCACGATACCTGCGAACAGATCGTGTACCGTGCCTCGCCGCGCGGCGACGGCGGATGCGGCCTCCAGGTGCCGCTCGAAGTCGTGGCGGTCAAACTTGTAGGTAGCGGACACCGGATCAGGAAAACCGCTCGCGTCCCAGTCAGCCCCATCGACCACGTCATGGTACAGCAGCGCAAGCGCTTTCACGACGGCGTCTCCACGCGCGAAATTTCCAGTGGAAGTACTTCGTCAGCCATGGCTGGCCCCAGACAGCGGAGGGACGGTCCGAGACGTCGAGCCGGGTGGCGCGTCCGCCAGCCACGTGGATCAGTGCCTGCCGGATCCCGTCCAGGTTCTCGAGTACGACCCGACCCTGGATGATGAAGGGCGACTCCGCTACCTCGTCGTACGCGTACCCGAAGTAGCCGTACACCGGCCCGGTATCGACCCCGTCGTCGATTTGGAGCAGCGTCGTCCCCACCTTCTGAAGGTCGTCGTTCGCGAGCGCCCAAAAGCAACCGTGGGCATTGCGGTACTCCGGGCAGACGCCGGGGTGCAGCACGAACGTCCCCCGGACAGGGAGCCCGAAGACCTCCCGTTTCAGGAGGCTCTTGCAGCGGGCGAGCATGACGTCGGGCCCACACCGGCGGATGAATGCGGCTGCCTCGACAGTGTTCGGGCTGGAGGTCACGTGGATGGGCGTACGCGGGGAGAGCGGCGGGTAGGCGGCGCACAACCGCTCGAGCGCGCCCCGTTGCCACGCACGGTCCCCGCGGCCAAGCGCCAACCGTTCGTACGCGCGGTAGGCGAGCACGTCCAAGAATCGCAGCGGCCCCACGCGACTCACCTCACGCCGGATCCGTCGCCACAGCCGCTGCTTCGGCTCTCGGATCTCGACCACGCCGACCAGTTCCGAAAACGATGCCAGCCACCGCGCGAGGCCGACGCGGTCCAGGACCGCATCGTGATGACAGATCAGTAGCGTCTTCACGAGCCCCAAGCAGGCGAGCGAATTCCATGCCAATTGTCCTCATAGGCGATTGCGACTGCTCAACGAACAGTCTCTTCGCCTGGGTGGCGCGACCGCTCCGAAATGGGGCGCAGGTGAGATGCATCACGCAGCCTTTGGTCACGTAAGGTGATGTCAAATTGACGCTTGCGCTGCTCTGTCGCGCACTCCTATATTGGCCGCGTTGCTGGGACGCGGCATTGCGCCCGCGCCACAGGCACCAGCGCTTCGCACACCTGCACGCGCTGCTGCGACTGAGGTCCCCGCACAGGACATCTAAAGTAGTCGCTGCTCAGAGCAAACCCGTCTAAAGACGGCGACGCAGAGCTACGGGGCTACGGCGAGTTGATCGCCATGCCCGCCGGGCCGCCAGCGTATCGACCTTCGGGTCGACGTTGGTGGCCTTTTCCTTTTTGGGCGAGCTGGTAACAGGAGGTTCGAGATCATGCCGTTCACGTTCAAGCTGGCCAAGCGCCTGGCGCTCTCCAAAGCGGTCCACACGACCGCGGCGCGAGCGTCGTCCGCGCTGCGGCAGGTCTCGATCCATCCAGCCTCCGTTGTTCCTGCCTCCTCTACATCTACATCCGTGACGTCCTCGCAGAGAAGCCCATCAGGTCAGGTGGGACTCTTTGCTGTTCTCCAAACGCCCTAGCGCAGGAGATCCTGTCATGACGTTCATGCACAAGTTGTCGCGCCGGTTGGCCATGCTGAAAGATGCGTGGCTGGTCGTGGCTCTCGCGGCCCTCGGCTGCGAGAAGCCGGTAGCTGTTGCGCTCACTGATCCCAATGCGACGCTCCGCTTGCAGATTACTCCCAAGTCCATTACGCTCCCAACCGACGGCGCCACTCAGCTGATGGCGGTGGCCCTTACGCCCGCCGGCGATACCGCCACCATTGATGTAAGCTGGAGTGTAACTGGTGGTAGCATCGCGGATACGAACACGCACGGCGGTCGGCACTACGCGGGTTACAAGGCGACGCCGGACGCCGGCCGTTTCAAGGTCGTCGCCCACGGCCACGGCAACTCCGCCACTGGCTCGGATACGGCTACCATCACGGTTGTCCCGGCTGCGGTGGCCTCGGTGAAGGTGACCCCAGCCGTCGTGAGCCTGCTCGTGGGCGCTGCGGTCCAGCTGTCGGCTACGACGGCCGACTCCGCGGGCAATCTCCTCTCCGGCCGTTCGATCTCTTGGTCGGGCAGTGATGCCACGGTGGCGAGCGTAAGCAACAGCGGTTTGGTCACGAGCGTGGCCCAAGGGTCCGCAAGCATTACAGCGACGAGCGAAGGCAAAAGCACCGCGGTTCCGGTCACCGTGACGACCGTACCGGTGGCGTCACTACAGGTCTCTCCCGCGTCAGCCAACATGTTCGTCGGTCAGACGCTCTCCCTCACGGCGACACCCAGGGACGCGGCTGGCAACACGCTGACCGGGCGGCCGGTCACGTGGGCGAGCAGCAGTCCCAGCGTCGCGACCGTCAGCAACACCGGACAGGTCGCGGGGGTGACCCAAGGCTCGGCCACGATTACGGCCACGAGCGAGAGCAAGACCGCCACGGCCACGATCAACGTGGCGATTGTGCCGGTGGCCTCGGTGCAGGTCGCGCCGGCATCGGCGAGCATCGGGGTGGGGCAGACGGTGCAGCTCGCCGCCACGCCGAAGGACTCGGCGGGCAGCGCGCTGACGGGACGGGCCGTGACGTGGACTTCGAGCGGGCCAACGGTGGCTTCGGTGTCGGCGAGCGGACTCGTGACGGGCGGCGCGGTGGGGACGGCGACGATCACCGCCATGAGCGAGGGGCGGACAGGCAGCGCGACGGTGACGGTGACGCTGGTTCCGGTCGCGACCGTCGTCGTGAGTCCGGCGCCGGCGACCCTCCCGGTCGGCGGCACCGTGCAGCTGACGGTGACCCTCAAGGACGCCAGCGGCACAACGCTGACGGGACGCACGGTGGCGTGGACGTCGAGTACGACGACGGTCGCGACCGTCTCGCCCAGCGGGCTCGTGTCCGATGTGGCCAGTGGCGGGACCACGACGATCACCGCCACGAGCGAGGGCAAGAGCGGCACGTCGGTCGTCACGGTGCAGGCGCCCCTGCCGGCCGGGTCCGTGGCGGATCCGACCCTGCTCCCGGTGGCGAGCGGGCAGGTGCCGAACATGGCCGCCTACACCGCGCTCAACGTCGCCAGTCAGCCGGCGGGCTTCTCCTACACCGACCCGGTGACCGGGGTGAAGGTGTGGAAGGTCACGAGCAGCTCCGTGCCCACCGCGAACCCCCATGCGGGGCATGACTACGCGGACGGCCCGAACGAAGTCAGTCGGGGCTGGGGGGCGGGCAACAACACGCACACGATTCTGTTCTATGCGGGCATCGTGGGCGTCGGCAGTCCCTACTATCTCGTGGATTTCACGCGGGGGGTGGGCTTCACCAACTATCGCCAGTTGCCGGCCGGGGCGCAGCCCGTGACCGACCTGTGCTTCTCGTTCTCGTCCGTCGTTGGTCAAGAGCGCATCGCCTACGTCATCAATGGCAACCAGGTGAAGCGCTTCAACACGGCCACCATGCAGGTCGAGAACACCGGCTTCTTCCCCCTCACCGGCACGTTTCAGCGGTGGTTGCACCAAGACAAAAACGACATCTGGTTTACGGGGTTACAAGACAACTCCACCGCCTTTGCGTGGAATAGCCAAACCAATGAACTGCGCACCCACAGTGAGACGTGGTTGAACGAGCCGCGCTTAGAGCGCGACGGGCGCTACATCGCCCTGACGACCAGCAACAGCACCATTCGGCTCTGGGACTTGGCCACCAACACCTTCGGCCCCACCCAGACTGACGTGCTCAACATCTGGCTTGGGCACAACGCGAACCTCCGGGGGATGTGGGTGACGACCGATGTGAATGCCAGCGCCCCCTTCGATCTCGACCGCTACTATCCCAGTGGCGGCCAAATCGTGAAGACCCGGTTTCTCAACAACAGCGCGGGCGCCGGCGTCCACCACGCGGGGAACTGGGTCCAGTCCGACGCCGAGTTGGGCGGCAACCTCAATCGCCAGTGGTCGTTCGTCGGCGGCGTGGACAACAACGCGTTCACCGCCACCGCCCTCTGGAAGCAGGCGATCGGGGTGATGCGCGCCGACGGCAGTGATGCCCGGTTGCTCGTGCATCACTACAGCACGAATTCCACCTACAGCGACGATCCCTTCGTGAAGCCGAGTCCCGACGGCAAGGTCGTCATGTTCGACTCGAACATGGCCGGGTCGGGCCGTTACGACGTGTTCGTGGCGGAAATGCCCCTGCGCTGAGCCGCGCGGTGCACCGATTGAGACCAAAGGGGCCCGGGCTACAGATCGCTCGGGCCCCGCCCCGTTTGTGACCCGTGATGGGCCCAACATTGTAGCGGCAATGCGACGGTCCGTTGACTCCGCGGAACTTGAACCAACCTTACCGCCAGCGGTATCTCTTCTTCATGGCAATCGTCAGCGTGAAACAGTTCCGTGTTTCACCTTTCCTCCCGTTCGTGCTCGCAGTCGGGACAAGGGGACCCGGGTTGCTCGTCCATCACTACTCCCTCAATGTCACTTATTGGGACATACCGTGGGCCAGCCCAACTCAGATGGCAACGTCGTCATTTTCAACTCGAACATGAACGGGTCGGGTCAGTATGATCTGTTCGTGGCCGAAATGCCCCTCCGCTGACCGCTCGCGGTCGCGGCATGGGTCGTGGCGCGGAGGCAACGCAATGACGTGTACGGCTTGTGACCGAATTCGGGGTGATCGGACTCTCTGCCCGGATCGCCGCACGGGCATTACTTTCGGAACCCTGTAGAAGTCACCGCATAAAACTCGTGAACCTGTCCCGGGAGGTAGTTGTGCGGCCCTGCCCCGGCGTGAAACGGTTGCGCTTCTTGGTGGGTCGTTCCGCCGCCTTGGCGGCCGCAGCGTACGCGGCGATCAGCTGCCTCGCCGTTGAGACCGCCGGCCCGACCTCGTCAGCGGTGGCCTCGGTACTGGTGTCGCCGGCGGCGGGCGATCTCGCGGTCGGGGAGACGATGCAACTCACCGTCACGCTGAAGGACGCCGCGGGCAGTCGACTGACCGGGCGGCTCGTAACGTGGGAAAGCAGCAATCCCGGCGTCGCGACCGTTTCGAACAGCGGGTTGGTCACGGGCGTGGCGCCAGGCCAGGTGACGATCACCGCCTCGAGCGAGGGCACGGGCGGCCGGGCGGCGATCAGCGTCACCGTCATACCCGTGGCCGCGGTAGCGGTATGGCCGCCGTCGAGCAGCATCCCGGTCGGGCTGACACTGCAGCTTACCGCCACGCCGCAGGACCGAGACGGCAACCCGCTGCAGGGGCGGTTGGTGACGTGGGCGAGCAGCAATCCCAGCGTCGCGACGGTTTCGCCCGAGGGGCTGGCCACTGGCGTGACCCAGGGCTCCGCCACGATCACCGCGACGAGCGAGGGCAAGAGTGGGAGCGCGCCCGTCACGGTGCGCATGCCGCAGCCGTTCGGGGTAGCGGATCCCACGCTGCTGCCGGTGGCGAGCGGGCAGCTGCCGAATCTCGTCGCCTACCTCGCGCTCAACATCGCCAGTCAGCCGGCCGGCTTCTCCTACAACGACCCGGTGAGCGGAGTCCGGGTGTGGAAGGTCACCAGCAGCTCGGTCCCGATGACGAACAGTAGCGCCGGGCATGATTACTCCGACGGCCCGAACGAAGTCAGTCGTGGCTGGGGCACCAACAGCAACACCTATACCATCCTCATCGGTCCGCCCCAATCCACGGGGAAATACTATCTCGTGGATTTCACGCGCGGCGTCGGGTTCACCAACTACCGGAGACTGACCGTCCAACCCGCCCATGATCTGGGCGTCTCGTTTTCGAACCTGGCTGGGCAGCCCCGCATCGCCTATATCATGACCGGCACCCAGATCGTCCGGTACAACACAGCCACGATGCAGCCGGAGAATACCGGGCGCTTCCCCCTGGACCTGAGCACGATCGGCGGCGGGTTCGGCTGGTTGCAGCACGACAAAAACGACGTGTGGTTCGCCGGGTTGCTGAACGACCAAAGCATGGCCTATGCGTGGAATAGCGAAACCGGGGAGCTGCGCACCCACGGGGAAACGTGGTTGAATGAGCCACGCCTGGAGCGCGACGGGCGCTACATCGCCCTGACGAACACCAACAACACCATTCGGCTCTGGGACTTGGCCACGAATACGTTCGGCCCCACCCAGAATGATCGCCTCAACATCTGGCTCGGGCACAACGCGAATCTTCGGGGCCAGTGGGTGACGACCGATGTGAATGCCAGCGCCCCCTTCGATCTCGACCGCTACTATCCCAGTGGCGGCCAAATCGCGAAGACCCGGTTTCTCAACAACAGCGCCGGCGCGGGCATCCACCACTCCGGCAACTGGGTGCAGTCCGACGCCGAGCTGGGGGGCGACCTCAATCGTCAGTGGTCGTTCTTCAGCGGCGTCGACAACAATGCCTTCACCGCCAGGGCGCTGTGGAAGCAAGCCATCGGCGTCGTGCGCAGCGACGGCAGCGACGCGCGGCTGCTCGTCCATCACTACGACGTGAGTCCCATTTATTACGCCGACCCCTTCGCGCAGCCGAGTCCCGACGGCAAGGTCGTCATCTTCAACTCGAACATGGGCGGGTCGGGCCGCTACGACCTGTTCGTCGCCGAAATGCCGCTCCGCTGACCCGTCTGGCCCAATTTTTGCGGCCCACCTAGCCTCATGGCCTACGGGGGAGCCGTGGCTTCGATTCACTGTCTCGACCCAGTGCATGGTCCGACCGGCGTCGACCGTAGCAGCGGCGGCACCCCCGGCCCGACGCTGCTTCGTGACCCGTGATTCGGCTCGCCTTCTGCATCCAGGGCTTCGAGATCGGCGGCACAGAGCTCAACGCGGTTCGGTGGGCTGAGCATCTCAGTCCTGAACAGTTTCAGCTTACCGTCGTCCACTTGCAGGCGGATGGCCCGTTGCGGTCCCGTTATGAGCAGGCCGGGACGCATTTGGTGCACGTGCCGTTACGGAACATGTACGGGCCGGGCGCGCTGCGTCAGGGGATCCGCCTCGCTAAGTTCCTCGCCCGCGCGGGCATCGATGTGTTCCATGCCCACGACCTCTACAGCAACGTCTTCGGAGTGCTGTGGGCTCGCTTCGCCGGAGTTCCCGCGGTGATCGCGAGCCGCCGCTGGTGGCGCCTGCGCCAGCTGCGGGCTCAGCAGATCGCGAACCGCTGCGCGTACCGCGTGGCGCACCGCGTGCTGGCCAATAGCCCGAGCGTTGCGGCGCTGCTGACGCGAGAAGAGGGGATCCCACCGGCCAAGATCGTCTGCATCCCGAACTGCCTGGCGGAGGGTGCGTTCCGGCCGGTGCCATCCGCGGAGCGAGCCGCATGGCGCGTCCGGCTGCACGTTCCGGCCGACGCGCTGGTGATCGGCATCGTCGCCCGCCTGGATCCTGACAAAGATCACCGGACGCTGCTCGACGCGTTCGCGCGCATCGCGGCGTCCGTTCCCCGAGCGTACCTCGTGTGCCTCGGTGACGGGCCGCAACGCGCCGAGCTGATCGGCCTGGCACAGGCGCTGCAACTAGACGGACGCGTTCAGTTCCCGGGCACCCTCACGCCGCCGTTCAATCTCCACCACCTGTTCGACGTCTCCGTGCTCTGCTCGGTTAGCGAGGCCTTTCCCAACTCCGTCCTCGAGGGGATGGCAGCCGCGCGGCCCGTCATCGCGACCCGGGTCGGGGGCATTCCCGACGCGCTGCATGACGGCGAAACTGGCGTCCTCATCCCGGCCGGGGATGCCCAGGCCCTCGCGGCGGCCCTGCATGCCGTCGTCGAAACGCCCGACTGGGCCCGGAGCCTCGGCGCCGCGGCCCAGGCCTACGCCCGCGCCGAGTACCATGAGTGTCGTGTCATCGAGCGCCTGAGCGACTGGTACAAGTCGCTGGTGCCCGGTACCAGGGCGGAGGCGTAGGGCGGTGTGCGGCATTGCCGGGTTCGCGGGGTGGCCGCTGGGCGCCGAAGAGGCCGCCCGCACGGTGCGCGCGATGTGCGACGCCATCGTCCACCGCGGCCCTGACGACTGCGGCTACTTCGTCGCTCCGGAAATCGCGTTGGGCATGCGCCGGCTGTCGATCATCGACGTCGCCGGGGGGCAGCAGCCGATCGGCAACGAGGACGGTTCGATTCAGGTCGTGTTCAACGGCGAGATCTACAATCACCACGACCTGCGTCGTGGCTTGGTCGCCCGCGGGCACCGCTTCCGCACGAAGAGCGATACCGAGACGATCGTCCACCTCTACGAGGAGATGGGAGCGGACTGCGTCACCAGACTGCGCGGGATGTTCGCGATCGCCCTGTGGGACGCCCGCACCAAACGGCTGGTCCTGGCGCGGGATCGCCTCGGCATCAAGCCCCTGAGCTACTGGCTGACGCCGGACGGGATTGCCTTCTGCTCGGAGCTCCGCTCGTTGCTCGCGTTGTCGCGCTTCCCGGGCCGACTGGACGAGCGTGGGATTGCGGCGTTCCTCAGCCTGGGGTACGTGCCCGATCCGCTGGCCGCCTTCGCCGGCGTCGCAAAGCTCCCCCCCGGACACGTGCTTGTCTGGTCTGCGACCGGAGGCGCCGAGACCCGCCGCTACTGGACGCCCGTGGTGCCGGAAACCGGCGTGGTCGATGAAGCCGTGGCGGCGGAACGCCTGCGCGAGCTGCTCGCGGATGCCGTGGGGAGCCATCTCGAGTCCGAGGTGCCGCTTGGCGCATTCCTCTCCGGTGGCCTCGACTCCTCCACGGTCGTTGCCCTGATGGCGCAGACCGCCGCGATCAAGCCGCGCACGTTTTCGATTGGCTTCGACGACGACAGGTTCAATGAGGCGCCGCATGCCCGCCGCGTCGCCGAGGCGATCGGCACGTACCACACCGATCGTGTCGTCGCCCCCGACGCGGACCGGTGGATCGAAGGCGTCGTGGGCATGTTCGACGAGCCGTTCGCGGACTCCTCGGCGCTCCCGACGTATGTGGTGTCCTGGCTCGCGCGTCGGCACGTGACGGTGAGTCTGTCCGGCGACGGGGGGGACGAGCTGTTCGGCGGGTACACCCGCTACCTCGACATGCTACAGCGCCCCGACCTGCCCGCATGGGGGCGTCCGCTGTTCCGCCTGGTGGGTCGTGCCCTCCCGCACGTCATGCCTGGCCGGGGCCGTCTGCTGGATCGCGCCCGACCGCGCGAGGCCGCGTACGCCGGCACCGTCTCGCTCCCGCTGGCACCCGTCGACGGCGGGATGGCCGCCCACCGCCTCGTGCCCCGAGACGGTGAGTTCGGCGACCTCCTGGCGGACGCGTTCGCCGCCGCTCACGCCCGCGACTTCGTGTCTCAAATGACGCTGGTCGACGTCGCCACCTACCTCCCCGGCGACATCCTGACCAAGGTGGACCGGGTGAGCATGGCCGTCTCTCTCGAGGCGCGCGTGCCGCTGCTCGACCATCCGCTCGTCGAGTTCGCGCTCGGGCTGCCCGCGGACTTGAAGATCCGCGACGGGACAGGAAAACGGGTCTTCCGGCGTGCGATCCGGGGGCTCGTGCCGCCCGAGGTGCTGGACCACCCGAAGCTGGGATTTGCCGTGCCGCTCGGCCCATGGTTCCGCGGGCCGCTGCGCCACCGGATCGACCGGCTCGCCACGGCCGACGACGGGCTGTACGACCTGCTGGACCGAACGGCCGTGCGTCGCTTGATCCGGGAGCACCTCATGCGGCGCCGCGATCACAGCACGGCGCTGTGGCGCGCCCTCGTGCTCCAACTGTGGCTCGCCCACCTAGACGCTGGCCACCTCTCCCGCCCGCTTCCAGCGTCCCTGATCGAGTTCTGATGTCCCTCGGCCCGCACGAGGGCGCTGTGGCGTCCAAGCCACAGATGCCAGGGGGCCGCGTCGAGGACGTCCGGGGTCGATGGGCTGGGCTGTGGCACGCGCTATGCGACCACAGCGGCGGACTGTCGCCCGCGCGCTTGCCGCGGCGCCGCGGCAGGATTTCTTTGACAGGAGGACGTTGAATGCCCACCCAGACGACCAAGGCAGACCGGTCCAGACAGGCGAGGTGGGCGAGCGAGGCTTCCCATTTCGATGCCGTCGACTACTCGACCGCACCGATCCATCCGCTGATCATAGAGCGGTACGCCCGTTGCCGCCAGAGAGACTATTACCAGAGTGAGTATTTCTTCTCACTCCTGAACGACGTCAAGGGCAAGCACATTCTCGACATCGGTTGTGGCGACGGTGGCAACGCGATCCTGCTCGCGTTGCGCGGCGCGTTCGTAACGGGGATCGACATCTCCGAAGAGGCCATCGCGGCAGCGAAGATTCGAGCCGGACATCACTCGGTGGATACGCAGACCGAGTTCATCTGTTCGCCGTTGGAGCTGCTGCAGACGAAAACGACCTTCGACATCGTGATGGGCCAGGCAATTCTGCACCATGTCCTCTCGGAGCTTGACGCAACGTTCAGAGCCATTTGCAGAGTGACGGTCCCCCGCGCCCGGTGCGTCTTTCTGGAACCGGTCAATCTCTCACCAACCTGGCGAAGACTCAGATTGATGGTGCCGGTCCCCACCTGTGGGACGGTCGATGAGCGGCCCCTGGAAGAGGCTGATCTGCAAGTCATTCGGCGATACCTGACAGACTTCGAGATGCGGCAGTTCGCGATTCTCGCACGGTTGAGTCGGTTTTTTCTTCACGGGCCATATGAGCTCGCGCCTCGGGTCGTGCGACTTGCGTGCGACGCGGCGGGGCGGATGGACTACGTTGCGGTGCGTCATCTCGGACTCAAGAAGCTGGCGAGCTGCGCAGTTATCGCGGGCCACTTGCGTGCGCACTGAGTCCCGCACGCCGGCGCAGAGTCCATGACGGCAATCAGGGCAGAGCCAGCACAGGCGGGACAGCGCCCTGGGCTGCACACCTGGACGCCGACGTTCGTGTTGTTCCTGGCGTACTTGTTCACCATCGTGACCGGCAGGCTTCCCGTAGGAACCGTGGTGATGGTCTTAGCCATCGCCAGCCTGTTCCTACAGCGCGCAACGCTTCGTACGCCTGGGTTCCTCGGGTTGTTCGCAGCCTGGACGCTGTGGGCCGCCCTAGGGTATGCCGTGACGCGTTACCCCGAGGTGGTCGGAGACAGCCTCACCGACCGTGCCAAGGTCGTTCTCGTGACCCTCGTGGCGGTCAACGCGCTACGCCGCTGGACCCAGATCCATTTTTTCATCCTCATCGTGCTCGTGAGCTACGTCTTGTTTCCCGCCCGCTCCACGCTGGTGAACTATGTCCACGGGTACACCCTGTTCGGGCGCGCCATTGGCCCGTTCATTTACGGCAATCCGAACGATCTCGCCGCCCATACCATCCTGGTCCTCGGGCCCGCGCTCGCGCTCTGGGCCGGTGCACCTCGGGGAAGTCCGATCCGTTGGATCGCTCTGGCAAGCGCCGCGCTCCTGACCCTCGTCATCGTGCTCACCCAGTCCCGCGGCGCGTTTGTGGCCTTGGGCGTTATGGCCTTGCCAACTACGATCACACTCGTGCGACGGCGACCACGGGCGATCGCGGGGGTGGCCGCCGTGCTCGGACTGGTCCTGTATCTCGCGCCCGCGTCGTTCTGGGCGCGGATGCAAGGTTTGCGCAAAGCCACCAGTGTCGCAACGATCGGCGAGATGGACCCGGAGGGGTCCGCACGACAGCGCTTTGCGGTGCTTCAGACCGCTACTCGCATCATCCGCGATCACCCGGTGCTGGGGGTGGGCCTGGGAGCCTATGAAGTCGCCCAGTACCGCTACAACCCATCGTTAGGCTACCTCGACACGCATAATACGTACTTGAACGTCCTCGCCGAGACGGGAGTGCCGGGGCTGGTGCTGTTCCTGGCGCTCGTCATCATCGTGCTGCGGGACGTGCATCATGCGCGCCGCCGGGCGGGCCGCCGGTCGCCCACTCAAGCGGAGGCGTTACGGTGGCTGCAGTATGCCTTGATTGGGTATCTCACGGCGGGCGTGTTTGGGTCCTTCTCCAGACTGGCGTTCCTCTACGTTTACCTAGCGCTGCTCTGGTGCGCGTCGCGAACGACCGAGGGGCTGGGGCTGGCCACGAATCCCGTTGAGCCGCCACCCGGCCGAGCCAAAGGGGCCCCGATCGGCAGCACGCGAGGTCGCGGCTGGTTCGGCTCACTCTCCCAGTCGCGGTAACAAGAGCTCTCGTCCGCCGGCGCCGCACCCGTTGCGCCGGAGCACGACGCTATTCTGCGAACCGACTAGAAGGCCAATCACAGCCCCGCACCACCCCGCCAGTCCGAGCCACGTGCCGCCCGACCCCAGGGACATGAGCACCAGGCTCATCGACGCGCCCACCGTGGCGACCGCCACCGCCCGACCCGATCGTACCGACGCGAGGTATCCGAGCGGCGCGAGCAAGACGGCCATCCAGCCCGCCGTCAGAACCCCGGCCCACTGGCTCCACTCGCGCTCCCCCGGGGCAAACAGGCGCCACCCGTCGCCCGGAGTGATGCGTGCTTCTCGAACGACAGCGCCGGCGTTGGTGACGAGGACGAGGCGGTACCCGAATCGACGCACGACCAACCGTACCGTTACCGGATCGCCGGCCATCGCGGGCATCACGTGGCGGAGCCACAAGGAGTGACCCCGTAGCCGGGCGCGGTCACTCCCCGACGCCAGGTGAAGGTGGAGGTCTCGGTCCCTCTGCTCCAACCACAGCCAACCACGGCCGTTCGGCATCCAGGCGATGACCACGTGGGCCAGTCCGGTGTCGGGGCGACCCGACGTAAGCGCGACGACGATGTCCGCGCCTTTCGCAGGCGGGACATCGAGCCACTGGTCGAAGGTGATCAGCACCCCGTCGACCCGCACCTCTCTCAGTAAGCCGGTAAACGGCACGTAGTGCGACCCGTCGGCCGCTCCTCGCGTCCAGTCGAGCGTGCCCGGGGAGAGGACTGCCTGCGTTGCCTCGCCTGCCTCGAGGCAGGCGCTGAGCAGCACGCCATAAACAATCGATGCACACACGGCGCGCCGGCGTGTTTCGACCACCCACCGATGGAGGTGTGGTAGAACTAATCCGATGACGCCGCCGAGGGTGTTCGCGAGGATGTCCGCCACGCTGGCGACCCGACCCGGGATCACTGCGTATTGCAGCCACTCGACCCCGATCGTGGTCGTCAGGACCACCGCGAGACCCGACGAGCACGGCACGCCGGTGCGAGCTAGGGCCCATCCTAGGGGCACGAAGAGCGCTACGTTCGCCACGGCATCGGCCAGGGCGTAATCGCCGCAACCCAGGCACCAAAATGGGATACCGTCGCCAGGCACGCCGGACGCCATCGGGACGAGGGTGGCGCCTGCTATCATGGCCAGGGCGAGGGCAACCGGAGCCCACGTCACGATGCCCGTCCGGGCCGAGGAGGAGGGGTTCACGTGTTTCCGTTCGATGTACGCAAGAGCGGGACCCGAGCTCCACGACGGATGGGAGCGCAGGGAGACCGACTTACCGCCTGCTGTGGCGTCCGCGCCACATCCAGGGGCTCGACGCCACGGGCTCGGCGAGCGGTTCACACGCGCGTCGCCGGGCACCCGAGTTCGGGGTGGGCACGCGACTTGCGCCTCCGCCGTGCGCGACGTCCCTCGGAGGAGCCTTGGTTGTCCCGATTTGCCTTGTCTAGTCACCGGGAAAGCGTTGTGAGACCGCTCGAGGGTCAGAGCGCCGATGTGGCCGCGGCTCCTGCGCCGCAGGTCGGACCGCTCGCGTCCCTGGCCGCGCTCCGGGCGCGGATCGGTGTGACGCCGGCCATGATTCGGGGCGCCGGGTGGTCGATCGGCGGCACGGCGAGCGGTGCTGTCGCATCGTTCGTCGTTCAGGTCATCCTGGCAAGAGCCCTCGAAGCGACGCGCTACGGCGTTTACAGCTACCTGTTGGCGTGGGTCAACGTTGCCGTTCTGGTAGGGAAACTCGAGTTCGACACGGCCGCTATCCGGTTCATTGCCACCTATGACGGGCAACGACAGGACGGGCTCCTCCGCGGATTCTGGCAGTACGGGTGGCGCGTGGTCACCCGCACCGCGATCGGAGTCGCACTGCTCGCCGGCGGTGCGGCGTGGCTATTACGGCATCACCTCCACCCAGGGATTGAGGGAGGAATCTGGGCGGCCTCTGCGTTGGTGCCGCTGAGCGCACTCCTGCTGTTCAGCGGCAGTACGCTCCAGGGGTTCCGACAGGTCCCGCAGGCGCAACTACCGCAGGTCTTGCTGCGGCCTGTCCTGTTCGGTGTGGGCATTGTGCTCGTCGGGGCAGCCGGCGTGCAGCTCGAAGCGGGGAGCGCCGTGGCCCTCAACGCCGGGGCGACTGCCGTGGCGCTGGGCGCGAGCCTGTTCCTGTTGCGTCGCGCCGCTCCAGCGAGCGCCATCGCGGCGCCGCCCGAGTTCGAGCGGACCAAGTGGAAGGGGGCGGTTCGCAGCTTCCTGGTGATTTCGGCAGCGCAGCTCGTCCTGTCGCAGCAGGCGGACATCCTGGTGGTAGGGACCCTCCTCAGCCCGCGCGACGCTGGGCTGTACAGTGCGGCGAGCCAGCTGTCGGGGCTGACCATGCTCGGCGCGCAGGCGGTGATTTTCGTCGTGCTGCCGATGGTATCCGACCTCCACGCCCGCGGACGGCGAGCTGAGCTGCAGGCCCTGGTGGTCCGCACCGTCCAGGGCTGCGCGGCGATGAGTATTCCGGTCGTCGTGCTGCTGCTCGCCGGCGGTCGCGTCGTACTCAACGCGTACGGAGCGGCGTTCCGCGACGCGTATCCCATCCTGGCAGTGCTGGCCACTGGTCAAGTCGTGGGCGCGACGATGGGCATCATCTCGGGGTTCCTGTTGACTATGACCGGGCATGAACGGGCGGCGAGCCGGATGGTCGTCGGCACGGCGCTCTTCAACCTCGCGCTCACGTTCGTGCTGACCCCCGCGTTTGGTGCCGTGGGCGCGGCGGCGGCGACGGTGGCAGCCGGGTTCACCAGGGTCGGGCTGCTCTCGTGGTACGCCCGACGCTACGTCGGCGTCGCGGTGCGCCCCTTCATCACCAAACAACCCGCGGCGGAAGGCGCGTGACCATGGTCGCCCCGAACTCCGCAACCGCGCCCGCCGTCCGCGTCGAGGTCTTGCCGGAGGGGTCGCCTGACCGCGAGGCGTGCGAGCGGGCTCTCGCGATCGAGGGTGTCCGATTGCCGTTGCCTCATCGGATCGGCTGGCCGCAGGCCCGGCGCGGGGTGGCGTCGCTGCTCGTTGCCCTCCGGGAGCCGGACGGTCGTTGTGCGGCAGCCTTCGGCATGTACAGCGCCGCAAGCCGTGCGCTGCCGGGCTTTCGCCTGTTGCGCGTCGAGCGCTTTGGAGAGGGCGTGCCGCGCGCCCACTGGGCCGCCGCCGTCCGCGCGCTCGCAGCGGTGGCGCGGCAAGAGCCGCGCGTGCTGCGCGTGAGCGTGGAGGTGTTCTCGCGGGACGATAACGCGCGGGCGACTCTCGGGGAGCTCCTCGCGCAGAACGACTTCGTGCGGGCGCCTACCACGCGGAATTGGGGCAGAACGTTCGCGCTCGATCTGCAGCCTAGCGAGGATGAGTTATTTGGGTCCTTCAGCCCAACCGTGCGGCGCGCGATTCGCTCGGTGGCGAAACTGCCGGTGCAGGTTCGCTCGCTCGACGACCGCCGGCTGGGACGCCGGTTGGACGCGCTATCGAGCGAGACCTTCGCGCGTACGGGTGCGCGCTACCAGGAGGTGTGGGATTGGGAGGGCGTCATCGAGCTGTCGCGCCGCGTGCCGGACGCCTCTCGGCTGGTCGGGCTGTTCCGCTCGGACCGGGAAGGGCCGGATGCCCTGCTCGGCTTCGCGTGGGGATGGTGGAACGGGCAGAGCGTGAGCTATTTCGCCGGCGCTTCCTCACGGCCCAGCGATCTCCCGGGCGTGGGAATCGTGCATCCACTGTTCTGGGATCTGATCCTGTGGGCGAAGCGGGCCGGTGCGACGTGGTTCGATCTCGGCGGCGCGACGGACGGCACAGCGAGCTCCGGGGACCCGCTCGGCGGGATTTCCGAGTTCAAACGGCGATTCAGCAAGGAGACCGTGGACGTGGCAGAGGATTGGAACTTCGAACCTCACGCCTTCCCAGCGCGTGTAGCGGCGCTGGTGAGCACGGGCGCAGCGTGGCTGCGCCAGGTGGCCCGGCGCTAATATGCCCGCGAGCCTGCCCCGCCCCTTCCTGTCCCGGGTGATGAGCGCGGACATATTCGCGCCGGCGCTCCGCACCCTCGGGCGCGGCCTCGTGTCGATCTTCACGTTCCATCGGTTCGCAGACCCGGACCTGGGCGTAGTGGGGCACGACCCTGCTGCCCTGCGCGATCACTTGGCGTACCTCCGTCGCCATCGCTACCGGCTCCTCAGCCTGACCGACGTGATCAGAGACCTTGAGGAGGGCGGCGGGGGCCCACCCACCGTGGCCTTCACAGTGGACGACGGATATGGCGATTTCGCCCGCATCGCCGCACCCGTCTTCGCCGAGTTCGACTGTCCGGTGACGTTGTTCGTCACGACGGGCTTTGTCGACGGGTTGCTCTGGTTGTGGTGGGATCGCGTCACCTACCTTTTCGAGCACACCCAGTGTAGCTCGCTCGTGCTCAACTTGGAGTCCGAAGCGCGCTCGTATCGCTGGTCGACGCCGGGCGAGCGGAGCCGGGTGCAGCAGGATGTCCTTTCTCGGCTCGAGTGGATGGACGGGCTGCAGCGCGAAGCGACAATCGCGTGGCTTGCCCGGCAGCTCGACGTGGAACTCCCCGCGAGCCCGCCACCGGCGGTGGCGCCGATCAGCTGGGACGAGGTGCGCCGCACAGCGAAACTCGGCGTGACGTTCGGTCCCCATACCGTGACGCATCCCATCCTCAGTCTCGCGACCGACCAGGCCTGCCGCTGGGAGATCGAGGAATCGTACCGTCGGGTGCGCCAGGAGACCGACGCCTGGGTACCCGTTTTCTGCTATCCGAACGGCGAGCCGCGTGCGTTCGGGCAACGGGAGCTCGAGGCGACGCAGCATGCGCGCTTTCGGGTCGCCTTGACTACCGTGCGTGACTACGCTGCCGCGCGCCACCTTCGGGCGCACGGAGCACTGGGTCGATTCGCTCTTCCCCGCTTCCCCTACCCGGACGACCGGCCGCATTTGGTGCACTTCGTATCGGGCCTCCTGCGCCTGAAGCGGATGCTTCTGGGCCGCAGCCGCACCATGCCATCCGAGGTAACGCCCCGGTTAGCCGCTTTGAGCGCGACATGTGCGGGATTGCTGGCGTAGTCGGGTTCGAGAACCCGACCCTGGCGCTCGAGGGAGTCCAGCAGATGGTCCACGCGCTGGCCCGGCGAGGGCCGGACAGCGAGGGTCTCGAATGCTGGCCGGACGTCGTGCTCGGTCATCGGCGCCTCGCCATTTTCGACCTCAGCGATGCCGGCCGGCAACCGATGATGTCGCCCGACCGATCCCTGGGGGTCGTCTTCAACGGCGCGATCTACAACTTTCGCACGCTGACGACGGAGCTCGCCGCCGCCGGCGCGCAGTTCCGTAGCCGGACCGACACCGAAGTCCTGCTGCATGGATACCACCGCTGGGGAATCCATGGCTTGGTCGCCCGTCTGCGGGGGATGTTCGCGTTTGCGCTGTGGGACAATGCACAGCGCACGCTGTACCTGGTTCGCGACCGGCTGGGGATAAAACCCCTCGTGTATGCCGAGCGAAACGGCTGCATCGGCTTCGCCTCGACCGTTCGCGCGCTGCGCGCCGGCGGCTGGGCCGGCGACCTCGACGAGGAAGCACTCGCAGAGTATCTCGAGTTCGGTTTCGTGACGGATCGTCGCGCCATCTACCAAGGCTTCACCAAGGTACCGGCAGCGTCGATCGTGCGGTGGCGGGACGGAGTGCTGCAAACGGAGGAATACTGGACGCCGCCCCCCGTGCGCCTCGCAGGCACGCCGACGTTCGAGGAAGCGGTCGAAGAGACCGAGCGCCTCTTTCTCGCAGCTGTCGAGCGACGGCTCGACGCCGATGTCCCCGTCGGCGCCCTGTTGAGCGGCGGCCTCGACTCCGGTCTCGTGTGCTGGGCCGTCACCAAGCTCGGAGCGGACCTGACCGCCTTCACGGTGGGCACGCCCAGTGACCCGGAAGACGAGACGATGGATGCGTGCGCGACCGCTACGGAATTGGGCATCCGGCATCGCCTTGTCGGTCTGCCGGCCTCCGAGAGGCCTGGGGTCGAGGAGCTGGCATCGGCGTACGCAGAGCCGTTCGCGTGCGCTTCGGCACTGGGCATGCTACGCGTGTGCAAGGAAGTGGCGAGCTCCGCCAAGGTGCTGCTCACGGGAGACGGTGGGGACGACCTGTTCCTCGGGTACCCCCGGCATCGCCACCTGTGGCTGGCAGAGACCCTCGCACGCGTGACGCCGCCCGGGGCGAGCGCCTGGTGGCGGTCGGCGCGAGCGTCCTTCGAACCCGCCACGCCATTCCGGCGCGCGGTCCATTTCGTGGACTATGTGACCGGTGGGCTCGGCGCCTTCATCGAGGCCCACGACGGGCTGCCTACTTATCACCGCGAAGGATTACTGGGAGAGCGGCTTGCGACGGTGACCATCGACCAGCGCCGCATCCCGTGGTCCGGAGACTCCGGTCGCCGAGTGCTCACGGAGTACCTGGAATACGATCGCCGGACGCAGTTTGTCGCGGAGTACTTGACGAAGGTAGACGGTGCCGCCATGCACTACGCGCTCGAGGCCCGGTCGCCGTTTCTGGACCAGGACCTTTGGGAATTCGCCTCCGCCCTGCCGCCCGCCATCCGCCTCCGGGGCGGTCGTCTCAAGGCCGTTCTTCGCGAGCTCGCCCGCCGGAGGATCGGCCACCGCATCGCGGGGGGCCGTAAGCGGGGGTTCTCAATTCCGGTCGAACGCTGGCTCGCCGGGCGCTGGTTGCCCCATGTGGAAGCCACGTTGCGCTCGTCGCGACTGGTCGGTGACGGCTGGATCTCATCGGAGGGGTTGCGCGCGGAGCTCAGGGCTTCGGCCCAACGCGGCCGGGCGCGCCACCAGCTGTGGTATTTGTATGTCCTGGAATGCTGGATGCGCGCCGAACAGGCTCACCCGCCGGCCCCGCGCTCCCTTCGCGCCTATCAGCCGACCCCCTGACGGGGGCCGTGGCCGCGGCGGGTCCGCTGGTGGACCTGTCTCACGTCACCCAGCGACTCGCGCATGAGCGGCCGACGCTGCTTGCGGCATCCGTACGTCCTCCTCGCCGTCCACGAACCGCCTCAGCCACAGCTCGAAGTTGACGAGTGCCCATAGCCGCTCCATATGCTCGAAGCGTCCGGACACATGCTCGTCTACAAGGCGCCGTACCACATCCGGATTGAAAATGTCGCGTTGTCTCGCCCGAGCCCCAAGCACAAGCTCCGTCATCATCCCACGCCAGCGGCCGCGGAACCAGGACCCGACCGGCACGGGGAACCCCATCTTGGGGCGAGCCAGGATGCTGGGTGGCAGGACACCTCTCATGCTCTCCCGCAGGATCCGCTTGGTCGTGGATCCCTGAACCTTCAGCCGAGCGGGTAACCCCGCCGTGAATTCCACGAGCCGGTGATCCAGGAACGGTACGCGGCTCTCGATCGAGGCAGCCATGCTCATCTTGTCCTGCTTCATCAGCAGCTCGTGCAAGTACGTCTTGCTGTCGACATAGAGCAGCCGGTTGAGCAGCGTGTCGGCGTCGGTCCGCTCCAGGTGCTCCCGCATTACCCGATACGGATCGGCACCCGCGACCCGCTCCTTCGCCGCGGGGGTGAACAATTGCGCCTGCAGCGCACGCGGAAAGACAGCGAAGTTGTCGAAGTAGATGCTCGGCAGATCGGGGGGAATGCATAGAAACGTGCGTTCCAGCTTCCGCCGCGGCAACGACCCCACACCCAGATGCTCCACCGCCCGGCGCACGGCGCGACGGACACCCGCCGGCACGATGCGGTGGTAGTGCTCGCCCAGCCGGACGTTGTACAGCGTCTTTGTGTAGCGCTCGTAGCCGGCGAGGAGCTCGTCGCTGCCTTCTCCCGTCAACACGACCTTCACGTGGTCCGTCGCCAGTCGCGCCACGAAGTACAGCGGCACGCTCCCCGCATGACTCAGTGGCCTGTCCTCGTGCCAGATCAAGCTGGGCAGGGCGTCACGGAACTCGTCGGGACTCACCACTACCTCGTGGTGGTCGGTGCGATAGGCAGCCGCGACGGTGCGCGCGTAGGCGAGCTCATTCGCCTCTTGCTCCGCGAACCCAACGGAGAAGGTCTTGATCGGCTCATCCACGAGCCGACTCATGACCGCCGCAATGGACGCCGAGTCGATCCCACCGGAGAGAAACACGCCCAGGGGCACGTCCGACATCAGCCGCGTGCGGACCGCGTCGGTGAAGCACTCACCGAACTCCGCGATGAGATCCTTATCCGTCCGGTTCGCGCCCTCGGTCCGGGCGAAGCTGAGGTCCCAGTACTCTCGAATCTCGAGCACTCCGTCGCGCCACCGCAGGGTATGACCCGGTGGCAACCGCTGCACGCCATCGAACAGTGTAGTGGCCCCGGAGGGAGCGTGATTGGCGAGATGGTCCGGCAGGGCACCGTAATTCAGCAGCGGTCGGGTCGCCTGGGCCGCCAGCAACGCTTTGATTTCCGATGCGAAATAGAGGGACCCATCAGCTGTGTGCACGTAGTACAGCGGCTTCTCGCCCAGCCGATCCCGGGCGAGGAAGAGCTCTTCTCGGCGACTGTCCCAGATGGCGAAGGCGAACATCCCCCGGAGCTGGTCGACGGCCCGAGGACCCTCCTCCTGGTACAGCCGGAGGATGGTCTCCGTATCGCAACGGGTGCGGTAGCGATGACCGCGTCGCTCGAGCGAGGCGCGCAGGTCGGTATGGTTGTAGATCTCACCGTTATACGCGATGTGGAGCGACCCGATGTCGTCGTGCATCGGCTGGTGCCCGCCCGCAACGTCGATGATCGACAGCCGGCGATGCGCCAGCCCCACGCGTCCCTGGTTGAAGATGCCGCAATCGTCCGGCCCCCGATGCGTCATGGTGTCGCGCATCCGGACGAGTTCCTGGGCATCCACCTCGCGCCGCGACCGTGTCGAAAACGCGATCCCACAAATCCCGCACATACGGGTCAGCTCACCTCCACCCGGGCCGCCGTCACACTCAAGGGGGCTCCCCTTCCCACCGACGCGGCACGGCGCGCTCCCGCGACTGCGACCGTGGTGGGCGACTCACCACTCAGGACGATCCGATCGGCGCCCAGGAGGTCGACCTCGCACCCAGCGGCCGCATCCACCTCGACGTGCAGCTCCCGACCCTGCCGTCGGGCGGCGATGTAGCGCACGGGCCCGTCCGCCTGCACGAGCGGCCGGCCACGCCACCGCAGGCTCCGACCCTGCAGCATGATGAACTCAGAGACCGCCTCGTCTCGTCGAGAGGCTCGTACCCAGGCCCACTGTGCATCCGATGACAGCTCCCCACCCGCTGCCTCGCCACCTCCCCCGACCAACAGGACGTCTTCGACAAGAGGGCCACCGATCACGAACGCGCGTCCATTCGTCGCCGCCTGCTCATGGATGTCCACCGCCGCTTGGTTGCCGTGTCGCGGCACGAAGAACGACACCACGTCACGGGGTCCCTCAGCCCGGGCTGAGAACACACACGAAGGCGCGGGCTGCAACGCGCCGTACGAATTCGACACCCAACCCTGGTCCACACGCATCACCCCCTGGTGACCGAAGCTGCGGATCTCCAGTGTCTCGCGTTGCGAGTCCGAGAGCCACCTTCCCACCGCCCGGCTCGGAGACAGAATCTCGACCGTAATGCCCGGCGCGAAGTGCAGATGCACCTCGACGTCGTGGTCGCCTTCCGTGCTGATACGGTCCCTGACGATCCAGTAGTCGCCGCGCACGAACAGCATGGCGCGCCTGTGCAAGGCCGGGGGCGTCAGCCGAGCATAGCCGTCTTGCACAGCCTCGAAATAGTCGCAGCGCGCCCCGGGCCTCCAGGCGGCCACAGCGCTGTTCCCTACGTGCCGCCAGCTGAAGGGTCCGCGGGGAATCGACGAAGACTGCCCAGCCACGGTCACCGTGTTGTGGGCGGCCGAGGACCGAAAGTGATCGCGCAGGCCACCCAGTGGCATGTACGTGTACGTCCCAGGGTCCACGAGGACCGCCGTACCCCGCACCACCAAGGTGAACCCCAGCGCGTCCGCATGCGCGTGCCCACAGTTGAGCACGCCATGCGGGCCACAGTCAACCACCAGACTGCTGGCGTCCTTTCCCCACCCGTCGCGCATCACGTAGTACCCGCCGTCGGGGAACGCCCGGCTGGTGGCGGTGGGCGTGACGCTCGCCAACGCGTCGAAGGCCTGCAAGCCGGCACAGCCGAGCAGCCACACGGTTTCCTCGGCCGCTGCGCCGGCTACGTGGCGGTACTCCGGATCCTCGAAGAGAACCGCGCCCGTGGCCAAGGCCGCGCGAAAGTCATTGGGAGCTCGGTCGTCGAGGACCTGCAGCCTCCCACCGTCATCGTCACCTATGAGCGGGGTCCGACCGTCCGGCTGCGTCAGGTACATCAGGTGCGTGAGCAGCGCCCGCAATTTCGCGTGGACGACAGGCTCGACCGGGAGACCATTCAGCTGCCCCAAGATGCTCAGGTGGAGGCAAAAGTCCGCCGTGTAGCGCTGATAATAGGTGGACTGCTCAAAATAGGACCCGTCCGGTCGCACCTGTTTGTCCAGGTGCTCGAGGAGTATCGACCATCCCAGACGCCGCCACCGCCCGGCATCGCGGAACTCGGGAAACAGGGTGCCAAGATACAGCAGGCCCAGAGCCTCGCCCGTGAGGTGGGTATTGGGACCGGAATAGGTTGACAAAAACGTCTCGATGTGTCGACCGTGCAGGTAGAGGAACTTCAGCGCGCGCCAGAACGTGGCCTCGGTCAGGGATGGCGAGGTCTTGAAGAAGTACAACCCCCAGATCCAGGAAATCGCGCGGAAAGCCAGCTCGAGGCTGCTGGCCCAGTTGACCCCGCATTTGGGAGGGTTCCCGTCCATCCAGCCCATCAGGTGCTCCACGAAGGTCGTCGCGTACCGTTCGTCCCCGCTATACCAGTAAGCTTTCCCGAGGATCGCGAAGTATTGATGCCGATTGAGCTCCCAAATCAGCTTGTAGTCGGCGGCACTGTTGGGCTTGGGGTGCTCCACTAGGCTCCAATGCAGGCGGCTGACGCGCTCTCCGGACACCGGGTCCAGGTGCCAGTCCACGGGGAGGCCAAAGTCCACGCGGGTACGTCCCAGCAGGTCGAACAGCCCCTGCCGAATACATTCGGCCTTTTCGAGGACGCGGTCCTCGAGCTCCGGCCAACGGCAGCGGAGGGCAGCGACGACGTCCGCCGGCTGGTCGAACCCAGCGAAGAAGCGCGGCGCCGTTCGCCCACGAAACCGGGCCAGCAGCGCGGCGGGCGTGGCAGCCGTCGATCCTGCCCACCCGGTTGCCAGGATGCGAGCAAACGTCGCATCGTCCGGGACTCGGACCTGGCGAGAGACGCCTGCGCGCTCCGACCAGGCGGTTAGCCGCTGTGTTGCGCGGAAACGCAGCTCGGCGAGGCTCCGCCCCCTGAGTTTCCCCAAGGTCTCGAGCAAACTCGCGGGGGCACTCATCGGAGGGAGCCGGGCCGGGCGGTGAGCTCCGCGGCGGGCGCGTCCGAGTAAGTCACCAGACCCTGGTACAGACTGTGCCACTCGCGAAGCACCGCGTCCGGCGAATACTTGCGGCGACATTCTTCGATGGCGCACGAGCTCAGCCGCTCGGCGAGGGAGGGGTCTGTCAGCACGCGCAGGGCCGCCGCGGCCATGCCCGCATCGTCCCCCCGCGGCACGATCAGGCCGTTTTCGCCATCTCGCACCATGTAGGGGATGCCTCCGGCGTCCGTCGTCACGACCGGCAGCCCCGAGGCGAACGCCTCGAGTATCGATCCGGGCATGTTGTCGATGTCGGGCGCGTTGAGGTACACGTCTGCGGCGTCATAGAGGGAGGGCATCCGATCGGGCCTCACCCGACCGAGGAACTCGGCGTTACGCAGGTTCAGTTGGTGGGCCAGACGCTCGAGGGCTCCGCGCTCCTTCCCATCGCCGGCGACGAGCAATCGAGCGTCCGGATAGCGCCGCTGAATTCGCGCGAACGCACGCAGCACGCAGGCAACGTTGTAGTGTGCCTCGAAATTGCGATTCGACAGAAACACAGGCCGTAACGGCCTACGCTCCCGGAATCGAAATTGATCGAAGTCCACGACGTTGGCTATCGCGCGGGCACGCAACCCCACCCGCGCGAACACGTCGACGAGATATCCGGACGGCACGACCAGTGCATCGACGAGCCGCATGATCGGAATGGCCGTGCGCCGCCAGCGCCGCAGGTGGTCCTCGGCCTCCCCGCTCCGGTAGTTCAGCAGGACCCGCTTCCCGAACCACCTCCCCAGCAGGACCGCCGGTGTCGGAGCGAGAATGAACGAGAAATACGACGCCGAAAACACGTGGACGATATCGCAGCGGGCCAGCGAGACGAGCAGGTCCCACACATACTGCAGCGAGGTCACCACGGTGCGGAGGTACCGAACCCGTTGCAGCAATTGCAGCGGCCCGGGCAGCCGGGGATCGATGGGCACGAACCCTACGACGACACCGAGCTGCCGCAGGCCCCGGACCAGCCGTGCCGCTTGTATCGACTGCCCTCCCGGCTCGCGGAGCGAAGGCGCCACAAGACACACACGGATGGGCCGAGTATCCCCACTTCGTGCTGTGCCGGGCGAACCCGGCGCGGAACCAGGCAGTGTCCCTACGGTTTCACGGCTCACGCGGTCTGCCGCCGCAGTCCTTCCTTGGCGTCGCCCGCCATGCACGCCCATGTCCGCCGCAAGCCCTCCTCCAACGAGACCCGGGGTTGGTAGCCGAGAACCCGTTCGGCGCGCTCGAGACACGCCAGCGAGTCCCGCACGTCGCCGGCACGAGGCTGCTGGTGGACATGGGCGAGGCGCCGACCGGTAATGGCGCTGATCATACCGATGACCTCGAGCAACGCGGTTCTTGCGCCCGCGCCGACGTTGACCACCCAGCCATTCACGCGGTCGGCGGCTGCCGAGGCCGCGAGAACGTTGGCCTCCACCACGTTGTCGACATAGGTGAAGTCCCGGGTCTGGCGCCCATCCCCAAACACCACCGCCGACCGCCCGTCGAGCGTGGCCTGGAAGAACTTGGGGATGACCGCCGCATACTGCGAGTCGGGGCTCTGCCGCGGTCCGAACACGTTGAAGTAGCGAAGCGCGACGCCCTCGATCAGGCCCGTGCGAGCGAATGCCAGGACGTATTGCTCGCCCGCGAGCTTGGACGCAGCATACGGCGAGCGCGGCAAGGGCTCGACCGCCTCCGTTTTCGGCAGCACGGGCGTGTCACCGTAGACCGAGCTGGAGCTCGAGTAGACGATGCGGGCGACCTTCGCCTCCACGCATGCCTCCAGCAATCGTACCGTGGCGTTTACGTTCGCCGCATGGGAAGCCCAGGGATCTTTGAGCGACCGCGGGACGCTCGGCAGCGCTGCGACGTGAAACACGACGTCCATGCCGGCGACGGCACGGCGACAGACATCGACGTCGCACAGGTCGCCGCGCAGGAACTCGATGTCGCCCGCGATGTCGGCGAGATTGGCTTCGTTGCCGGTACTGAGATTGTCGACCACGCGAACCTCGTGTCCGAGGGCCACGAGCCGTTCGGCGAGATGGGAGCCGATGAAGCCGGCACCCCCGGTAACCAGGCAGTTTGACGTACCCGACGTGAGCATGGGACTCCTCATGGGGCAATTGGAGAAGGTCACGGCAGGCCTGCAGAGCCCATGCGGACTAAGGGCCGACCCGATCGCTCAACGCGTGAGAGCTTGCAAAGCCGGCGCCGCGGCTCGTTCGGTTGAACCACGCCGCCTAACATGCTTTGGCACAATTATTTACATGGTGATACCGGGGTGCGCGGCAGGCCGGCGTGCGCTACACTGTGGCGTGCCCGCCATAGTCAGGGCGCGCCCGTCGAAATCAGGTCGTTGATCGCTCCAGGAATTCGATGAGCAGCTTCTGCCGCGTGTAGACCCACGCGATGCGCCGTCCCCCGAACGCCACCGCCGGAAGCGGCGGCCGCACCACCAGCCCTCCGCACGAACGGCTGAGCGTCAACTGGGTTTCCAGATTCGGCACTTCGTAACACACGTGGTGGAGGCCGCCGCCGCGCTCCAGGAACCGCAAGACTGGTGAACCGGGGCCGACGGGCTCCACCAGCTCGACACTCGGATCTTGCGGCCCCACGCCGCGGAGAAACGCGACGTTGACCTGTTGCAAGGGATCATGCGTGATCTCCCCGTTCCACGTGGTGCCGATGGACCGGGCAAAACCCGGCGCGGCATCTCGAATGGAAGCCGTGACGAACCCTACGTGGTCGAGGCGTTGCACTGCCGCGGGGCCCTAGGGGTGGAGTTTGCGCTCGAGTAGCTGTCTGATGTCCGGGTATGAGAGCATGGCTTCGATCTCGCCGACCTCAAAGGACACCTCGAACTCCTGTTCGAGGGCCAGAACCAGCTGAATGTGATTGAGCGAGTCCCAGGACGTGACACGATCTTGGCATGTCGAGTCGTCAACCGACATGGGGTTGAGGTCGAGTACATCGGCCATAATCTGCTTGATGCGGCGCTCCACGCGTGCCTCTCCTGAGATTCGCGGCTCAAGCTTCGGACGCGATGTTGTCATCGACGACGGTGACCCGCATCCAGGCCGGCCACGTCACCCCGCCGCCCGCGAGCGACAGGCGCCAGCATGTCACACCGGAGTCGCCGTTCGCCACCTGGGTGAAGCCGTGGTGCGCAAACAACTGGCGAACCGGCACGTTCTTGGCGGTGGGGACGATGCGGCCGCGAACCTCGCTCAAGCCGCGCCGGCCGGCCTGGGCGCCCACGAACGCCAGCATGGCCGTCTCCACCGAGCGACCGATGACGCGGCAGCTCAACAGCAGCGTGTCGATATCCAGCGCCCCGCGGTCCGGCCGCGCCATCAGCAACCCGACGATGCCGTTGTCGCCAAAGCGATCGCGCACGCTCACCGTTGCCAATAACCATTCCCCACTGCGCATTCGCTCGACGAGCTCGGCTTCGGTATAGCGCACGGTGGTCACGTTGAACTGGTTCGTTTTTTGCGTCAGCTGCGCGGCACGGGCCAGCGATGCCTTCGTCACCGGCGCGATGGTCACCTCCATCCCGAGGCTCCGGTAGAACTCCTCCAGTGAACCGCTCTCCGCCCGAAGGGCTTCCGCTTGATCTCGTTGCCGATAGAGCTCGCCGCGGCGCGAGTCCTCAGCCGAGAGGGCGAGGGCGTCGAACAGCCCGTCTTCGAGCAGCGCGTCCACGAAGAGCTCCGGTTGCCGCGGCAGATAAATCACCTTCACCATAGGGAGCGCCCGCGAGACTTCCTCACATTCCACAGGATTGTCGTCGATGAACACCATATGCTCAAGGCCGATGTTGAGCTGTCGGGCAATCTCCGCCAGGGATTCGGTCTTCGGCTGCCAATGGATCTGCAGACTGGAAAAGTGCTCACGTTTGAGAACCATGTTCGTGTTCTGTGCGAACACCTCGTCCACGTCGGCGACGTTATTCTTGCTGGCGATCGCCAGAAGCACGCCGCGGCGGGTGAGGTTCAGCAGTTCCTGCTGGAATGCGCGATACGCGCTGCCGGGGTATTCGCTGCCCAGTCGGATGCCGTACGGGCCGTCTTCGCCCAAGACCCCCCCCCACAGCGTGTTGTCGAGATCGACGACCACGCACTTCTTGGTCAAGCCTCGAACAGCGCGACAGTACCTCATGTACTCCGCCGCGAGGTGTCCCCACTGGTCGGCCGCGATCGGCGCACGAGCGTAGAGGCGCATCCGCTCGTCGTACCAGCGGGTCGCGCCGAAACGCGCGACCAGACCGGCGTAGTCGACCACGTACACACCCTGCGATTCCCGGCACACCGCTGCGAGCGCCTCATTCAGGCGGTGCACCCACTGCGCTTGCCCCCGGGCGAGCTGCGCGTCGAGGATGCCCA